>Ga0208332_100004_pt1 | contig 281090 bp, 270 predicted proteins | sample DeeseametaMP1493_FD_184186 | JGI IMG/M metagenome (GOLD analysis project Ga0208332, IMG submission 184186) | Marine microbial communities from the Deep Pacific Ocean - MP1493 (SPAdes) | ecosystem: Environmental > Aquatic > Marine > Oceanic | place: South of Fiji, South Pacific Ocean | collected...
CGCGCCTTCTTCAGCCCCGTCACCAACTCATGATTCGGGTTGAGTTCGAGGATGCGCTTGGAGGTGGGGATGAACTGTCCCGACGCCTTGTACATCTTCTCGAGCTGCGGGGAGAAGCTGAACTCGTCGCCGACGACACACGCGGGTGAGGTGGTCAGCCGCGAGGACAGGCGTACTTCCTTCACGTCCTCGGACAGCGTTTCACTCATCCACTTCAGCAGGTCCTCGAACTCCTTGTCCTGCTCCTCGCGCTTGCCCTCGGCTTCCTTCTTCTCCTCCTCGGTGTCGAGGTCGACCTCGCCCTTGGAGATGGACTGGAAGGGCTTGCCGTCGAAGTCCGGGACGTTGCCGACCCACACCTCATCGACCGAATCGGTCAGCAGCAGGACCTCGAGGCCGCGAGCTTTGAACGCCTCCATGTGCGGTGAGCTCTCGATCTGCTGACGAGATTCGCCCGTCATGTAGTAGATCTGCTCCTGGCCGTCCTTCATCCGGTCGACGTACGCGGCGAGGGTGGTCACGCCCTCCTCCGAGTGCGTGGACGCGAACGACGAAATGCCCAAAAGGGTTTCGCGGTTGTCGGCGTCGGAGATCAGGCCCTCCTTGAGGACCGTGCCGAACTGCGACCACAGCGTGCTGTACTTCTCGGCGTGCTCGCTCTGCATTTCCTTGATCGTCGAGAGCACCTTGCGAGTCAGGCGGCGACGGATCGCGCGGATCTGCCTGTCCTGCTGCAGAATCTCGCGTGAGACGTTCAGCGAGAGGTCCTGCGCGTCGACAACGCCCTTGACGAAGCGCAAGTACTCCGGCATGAGTTCTTCGCAGTCGTCCATGATGAACACACGCTTGACGTACAGGTGCACGCCGGTCTTGCCCTCGCGCATGAACAGGTCGAACGGCGCCTGCGAGGGAATGAACAGCAGCGCCTGGTATTCGAAAGTGCCCTCGGCCCGGAACGGGATGACCTCGAGCGGCTCGTCCCAGGCGTGGCTGACGTGCTTGTAGAACTCCTTGTACTCCTCCTCGGACACTTCGTCCTTGGGGCGGGTCCACAGCGCCTTCTGCGAGTTGATCGTCTCGGTCTCGATGGTGACGGTGTCCTCGGCGCCTTCCTCCTCCGCTTTCACCCTCTTCTCGACGTCGATCCGGATGGGCCACGAGATGAAATCGGAGTACTTCTTGACGAGCTGCTTGATCTTCGATTCCGACGCGTAGTCGTAGAGGTGGTCCTCCTCGTCGGTCGGTTTGAGGTGCAGTGTCACCGAGGTGCCCTGCGCCGCGCCGTCGACGTCGGAGATCTCGTAGGTGCCCTCGCCCGTGGACTCCCATCGCGTCGCCGTGCTCTCGCCCGCCTTGCGGGTGAGCAGCGTGACCTTGTCCGCCACCATGAAGGTGGAGTAGAAGCCGATGCCGAACTGACCGATGAGTTCCTCGGACGCCGCCGCGTCCTTCGCTTCCTTGAGCTTCTTGCGCACCTCGGCCGTGCCGGACTTGGCCAGCGTGCCGATGAGGTCGATGACCTCCTCGCGCGTCATACCGATGCCGTTGTCACGGATGGTGAGGGTGCGTGCTTGTTTGTCGATCTCGAATTCGATGTGGAGGTCGGAGACGTCGACGTCGAGATCCTTGTCTCGGTACGACTCGAGCCGCAGCTTGTCGAGGGCGTCCGACGAGTTGGACACCAGCTCGCGGAGAAAGCTGTCCTTGTTGGAGTAGATGGAGTGAACCATCAGGTCCAAGAGCTGGCGCGTCTCGGCCTGGAATTCCCGCTGTTCGGTGGTCATGAGTGTGTGCGATCTCCTTCTAGAGCAAAACCGTCGCAGTTATTTTACAAAGGGCGTCGGGACGCAACTCGATTGTGCCCGCGTCCGCACGAGCCGACGCACGGCGCCCCGCTCACCTAATGTGGAAATGGTGAAGAACAACAAGATCGTGCCGGTCGCCGCGGCCTTCGCCGGCGCCACCTGGTTGGCCCGGGCGGCCTGGGGCCTGCCGTCGCAAATCGGTGCTCGCACGCAGTCCATCGCGCCGTACGCGGCTGGTTCGCCGCGCTATCGCGGCCGACGGTTCCACAACACGGAGCCGAGTGCGAGTTTCAGCGCCAGCGACGGGGAGTCGATTCTGCTCTCGTTGATGCGGCGCGGTGCCACGGGCCGACCGCAGCAGCCCATCCCACTGGCGCCTCCGGTGGCGCCCGTCGACGCGGGCGAGTCGGCAGTGACCTGGTACGGCCACTCCTCGGTCCTCGTGGAGATCGACGGCCGCCGAGTGCTCGCCGATCCGGTCTGGAGCCACCGCGTCTCGCCCTCGAAGACCGTCGGCCCGGCCAGACTCCACCCCACCCCGATCTCGCTGGATGGGCTGCCGAAGGTCGATGCGATCGTCATCTCCCACGATCACTACGACCATCTCGACAAGGCGACCATTCAGCGGCTCGCCGGTTTGCAGAATGCTCCGTTCGTGGTGCCGATCGGCATCGGCGCGCACCTGCGGCACTGGAAGGTCCCCGAGGATCGCATCATCGAACTCGACTGGGACGAGCAGACCGAGATTGCCGGTATCACCATCACCTGCACCGAGGCGCGCCACTTCTCCGGACGAGGACTGCGGCGCGACCTGACGCAGTGGGCGTCCTGGGCTTTCGCCGGACCGAAACACCGCGTGTTCTTCGGCGGTGACACCGGCTACACCGTCAAGTTCGCCGAGATCGGGGCAAAATACGGGCCCTTCGACCTGACTCTGCTGCCGGTCGGCGCCTACGATCCGCGCTGGGCGGACATTCACATGAACCCTGAGGAGGCCGTGCGCGCGCACGGCGATCTGGGCGGTGGTGTTCTGGTGCCGGTGCACTGGGCCACTTTCAACCTGGCATTCCACCCGTGGTCCGAGCCGATTCTGCGACTCGAAGCCGCGGCCGAACAGGCATCGGTCACGACGGCGGTGCCCATTCCCGGGCAGCGTCTCGACGTCTCACACGGCTTCGCAGGCGATCGGTGGTGGGCACGACTCGGCTGAGCGTTTGCGCCTAGGCTTACCGCCATGTCGATCGAGACGGACGCACACCACGAGGGTGGGCTTTCCGAAAAAGACGTCGTACGCCTCCGGTCCGAGGGGAAGTCCAACGACGTCCCCGCTCGTGCCAGCCGATCGGTGCGCGACATCGTCCGAGGCAACGTGTTCACCCGCATCAACGCAATTCTCGGCGTGTTGCTTGTCATCGTGCTGGCGACGGGGTCTGTCATCGACGGCATGTTCGGGCTCCTGATCATCGCCAACAGCGGTATCGGCATCATCCAGGAGATCCGCGCCAAGCGAACGCTCGACAAGCTCGCGATCGTCGGGCAGAGCAAGCCGGTGGTGCGTCGCGACGGCACCGCCCGCGCGGTAGCCCCCGACGAAGTGGTACTCGGCGACATCATCGAACTCGGCCCGGGAGACCAGATCGTCGTCGACGGCGAGGTCGTGGAGGGCGCGAGCCTCGAGATCGACGAATCGCTGTTGACCGGAGAAGCCGACGCGGTGCACAAGACAGTGGACGCGCAGGTGCTGTCCGGCAGTTTCGTGGTCGCCGGCAGCGGGGCCTACCGGGCGACCAAGGTCGGCCGCGAGGCCTATGCCGCACGGCTCGCCGAGGAGGCCAGCAAGTTCACGCTGGTGCACTCCGAGCTGCGCAGCGGCATCGACAAGATATTGAAGTTCATCACGTATCTGATGGTGCCCGCGGGCGCGCTGATCATTTACAACCAGCTCTTCTCCAGCGGCCAGTCGCTCGGCCCGGCCCTGAGCGGAATGGTCGCGGCACTGGTGCCGATGGTCCCCGAGGGGCTGGTGCTGATGACGTCCATCGCGTTCGCGGTCGGCATCGTCCGACTCGGCCACCGCCAGTGCCTCGTGCAGGAACTGCCCGCCATCGAGGGGCTCGCCCGAGTCGACGTCGTCTGCGCCGACAAGACCGGCACCCTCACCGAGAACGGGATGCGCCTGAAGGAGCTGCGCGTCGTCTCCGAAGGAGAAGCAGGACTGCTGGGGTCCGTGCTTGCCGCACTGGCCCACGACGATCCGCGACCGAACGCAAGCGTCCTTGCCATCGCCGAAGCCTTCGATGATGATCCGGGTTGGACTCAGAGCGCCGTCGCGCCGTTCTCCTCGGCCAAGAAGTGGAGTGGGCTGTCCTACGGCGAGCACGGAAACTGGTTGCTCGGCGCGTCCGACGTTCTGCTCGATCCCGAATCTGATATCGCCCGTGCGGCCGAACAGGTCGGCTCGGCCGGTTTGCGCGTGCTGCTCCTCGCCAGCAGCGATCTCCCCGTCGACGACAACGACGCCCCCGGTGTCGTGACACCGCGCGCACTGGTGGTCCTCGAACAGAAAGTGCGCGCCGACGCCCGCGAGACGCTCGAATACTTCGCGAGCCAGTCGGTGACGGTCAAGGTCATCTCCGGCGACAACGCCGTCTCCGTCGGCGCGGTGGCGGCGTCACTGGGCCTGCCGGGTCAGCCGATCGACGCCCGCGAATTGCCGGAGGACGACGAGGACGGCCTGGCCGACATCGTCGAAAAGTCCACGACGTTCGGGCGAGTGCGGCCCGATCAGAAGCGCCGAATGGTCGGTGCGCTGCAAGGACGCGGTCACACCGTCGCGATGACCGGCGACGGTGTCAACGACGTGCTCGCCCTCAAAGACGCCGATATCGGCGTCGCCATGGGTTCGGGCAGCCCCGCGACTCGTGCGGTCGCGCAGATCGTGCTGCTGGACAACAAGTTTGCGACGCTTCCGTACGTGGTCGGCGAAGGTCGACGCGTCATCGGCAACATCGAGCGCGTCTCCAACCTGTTCTTGACCAAGACCGTGTACTCGGTGTTGCTGGCGTTCCTGATCGGCGCATCCGGTGTGCTCTCACAGCTTTTCGACACCGAACCGCTGCCGTATCCCTTCCTGCCGCGCCACGTGACCATCGCCGCCTGGTTCACCATCGGCATCCCGGCCTTCATCCTGTCCCTCGCGCCCAACCACGAGCGAGCTCGAAGCGGTTTCGTGCCGCGGGTCATGCGCCTGGCGGTGCCGTCGGGAATCGTCATCGGTGTCGCGACGTTCACCTCCTACCTCATCGCGTACGAGGGGCCGAACGCCACCGAGACGCAGGTGACCCAGGCCAGTACGACCGCATTGATCACGCTGATCGTGATCGCGGTGTGGGTTCTCGCGCTCGTCGCACGGCCCTACGTGTGGTGGAAGATCGCGTTGATCGCCGGGTCCGTTCTCGGGTATTTGGTGCTGTTCACGATTCCGTTCTGCCGCACGTTCTTCAAGCTCGATCCGTCCAACGTCGCACTCACCACCACTGCGTTCGTCGTGGGCGCGGTCGGGATCGTCGCCGTCGAGGCCGCCTGGCTGATCAACGGCGCGCTGCAGAAGAGAGCCGAGCTCCGGAGCCGGGTACGCTCTGGTGAGCCGGATTCAACCGCCTACGAGATGGAGCGATGATGGGATTTTCGGACAACCTCAAGGGTCTCGTCGACAAGGGCAAGCAGGCTGCCGCCGAGAACTCGGACAAGATCGAGGACGCCGTCGAGAAGGCGGGCGACTTCGTCGATGACAAGACCGGCGGCAAGTACGCCGACAAGGTCGACAAGGTGCAGGATGCCGTCAAGAAGGCGATACCCGACAAGTAGGTCGGACGGCGACGCGGCATGATCTAGCTGTGGACGGACCGACACTGCTTCTCGTCGTCATCGCCGCTGTCGCGGTGGCCGGCTTCGCGAAGCGTCTGAACCTGCAGGTCCCGCTGGTTCTCGTGACGGTCGGGTCGGTCGCGTCGTTCATTCCGGGCGTCCCACAGGTGACGCTCTCGCCCGAACTCATCCTCGGGGTGGTACTTCCCCCGCTGCTCTACTCGGCGGCCCTGGATTTCTCGTTCGTCAGCTTCCGAAAGAACCTCCGCCACATTCTGCGCCTCGGCGTCGTCATGGTGGTGGTGACGACTTTCGTGGTCGGATGGTTCGCGGACTGGCTCGTGCCCGAGTTCACCCTCGGTGCCGCGCTGGTCCTCGGCGCCGTCGTCGCACCTCCCGACGCCGTGGCTGCGGTGGCAGTCGGTCGCAAACTCGGTCTGCCCGCCCGCATGATGTCGATCCTCACCGGTGAAAGCCTCGTCAACGACGCGGCCGCGTTGACCCTGTTCACCCTCGCGGTGGCATCGGTGACGGGCAAGCGAATCGAGATCGACTCGCCCGTACTGTTTTTCGCCTACGAGATCGTCGGGGGCGTACTCGTCGGATTGATACTCGCTCGCATCGTCCGGTTCGTGCGGGCCCGAATCTCGGACTCCGCACTCGAAACCGTTCTCGGCCTGGTTCTTCCCTTCGCGGCATACCTTGCGGCCGAGGAAATTCACGCCTCCGGTGTACTGGCCGTGGTCACCGCGGGCTTCGTCCTCGGGCGGGTCACCGCAGACGTTGCGGTGACCACACGTATTCAGGAACGTCAGGTCTGGCCGCTGATGGACCTGGTGCTCGAGGCGTTCGTCTTCGCCTACATGGGCCTGCAACTGAAATCGGTCATCGAGCAGGTCGAGAGCGACGGACTGCCGGTGCTGCATGTTTTCGCCTACTCGGTGCTTGTTCTCGGCGTCGTGATCCTCGTGCGTCCGACCTGGATCTTCGCCAACACCGGCGGCCGGACTGCGCTTCGCGCCCTGCTGCGCCGGCGCAGAACCGAGGACACCGACGCTGTCGGGTTGACCTGGCGCCAGAATCTCGTGCTGTCGTGGGCTGGTATGCGGGGGGTGGTCACACTCGCTGCCGCCTCCGGTGTGCCACTGGTGACCGTTACAGGTGAGGCGTTCCCCGGCCGTGCAGTCATTCAAGCCGTTGCATTCGTCGTCGCCGTGGGGACACTGCTGATCCAGGGTTTGACGCTGCCGATGCTGATCCGAAGGCTCGACGTCGCGGACCCGCTCGAGCAGCAGCAGACGGAGAAACAGCAGGCGTTGGCGCGGGCGATCTCTCGGTCGGCGGCCGAGCAGTATCTGACCGAAACCGCGTATGCCGGCCTACCGGGAGCGGATCGTGAGGCGGTGGAGGCAGTTCTCGAGCGCGTCCGACGGTCGGTCCGCGCCCGGTTGGACGCCGACGAGACCGAGGACCGTGAGGAGCGGTTCGCCGCTGCCGGAACGATGTTCGACACGCTGCGTCGCAACGTCCTCGTCGCGCAGCGGGCTGCCCTGGTCAAGGCCAGAGATGACGGTGACCTCGACGACGAGGTTCTGCGTGCCGTCCTCGACGGCTTGGATGTCGAAGAGGCGGCGGCCGAGGCTCGACTCGAACGCTGGAGGCAATGATGCGGAAGGTAGTACTCGCGTTGGCGCTGGTGGGAACCCTTGGGGCCTGCAGCGCCGAGCCTGTGTCCCAGGCCGCTCCTGCGGCGATCACGACTTGGGCGCCAGCGCCGGTGGGCGAGGAACGTGGATCGCTCGTCTCGCAGATGACGATGGGGCACACGGACTTCGCTGTGCGCTACTTCGGGGCCGAGGCCGTTCACGTGGTGTATCGATCCACCTCGGGTGCCGGCGATGCGGGCACCGAGGTGTCCGGGGTCGTGTTCATCCCGAAAGGTGATCCGCCCGAGGGGGGTTGGCCGATCGTCTCCGTTGCGCACGGAACCACCGGCGTCACCGACGAATGCGCGCCATCGCTCTACCCCAACCTGCTCGGCACCATCGGGACGGTGGCTCCCTTCCTCGAACGTGGAATGGTGGTCGCTGTCACCGATTACGAGGGAATCGGAACGCCCGGCTCACACCCGTATCTCGATCCCGATGCCGCGGCCCACAACGTGATCGACGCGGTGCGCGCGGCGAGAAACGTCGTCCCGTCCGCCGGCACCCGGTGGGCAGCGATCGGCAATTCGCAAGGAGGACAGGCAGTGTGGGCGGCTGCCGAGCGCGGCGACTACGGCGACGGACTCGACCTCGTCGGCAGCGCCGCGTTGTCGCCGGTGCTGAACCTGTCGCCGATGTTCGATGCGGGCAGTTCGATGACGCTCCCACAGATGTTGTTGACTCCCTTTCTCGTGGACGGTCTGCAGTTCGAGCGCCCCGAGGTCACCAGGTCGGCGTACGTCCGTGGCGCACTGGAGGCCGAAAGACGCGCGCTCACTGCGTGCACGGATCTGCTCGGTGTACAAAAAGCCGAGGCGGCGACGCGCTTGACTCCCGCCGACGCGGCGCCGGCAACCGAGGCCGCGCGGGTCGAGATGGCGGACTGGTTGCGGTCGGTATCGCTTCCACGAAGGTCGACCACGGTGCCGCTGCTGGTGATCGTCGGAGGACGCGACCAGTTGATCGATCCGAAATGGACACAGGATGCCGTCGCCCGGGCATGCTCGATGGGTGACATCGTCGAGTTTTCTCGGGCACCGGAGCAGGGGCACTCGGATCAGCTCGCGACGTCGGACGGTGTCCGGTGGATCGGCGAACGATTCGCGGGACTGCCCACGCGCGACACATGTCAGGGAGGGTGAGCGATGATGCGTAGCGGCCGCGCCTGCCGGAGACAATCGCCGTGACCTATGCCCTCATGTGGTTTGCGGTGATCATGGCCGTCGCAATCGTGGCGATCGCCGTCATCAGTCTTCGCGGACGCAGAGCCTTGACCACGCCCGAGGAACGCGCGGTGCACGCGACGCTGCACACCGCGTCGCTGGCGGCTCGACCGCTGCGTACGGGCCTGGACGCACAGTCCGCGGCCGAGGCAGCGCCGCATCTGCGGGCATTGATGGGTGCCGACGCCCTCGGGGTGAGCGACGCCGACGCCACACTGCTGACCTGGAACGGGCAGCACGAGGAACTGATCGAGCAGTTCCGGCTGACCGCGCGACGGGCGATCGATGGAGAACGACGGGTACTGCTGGCCCACCCGCTCGGTGCAGACGACTCGGTGCGGGCCTTGATCGCGCAACCGTTGATGATCGAGGGCGTCGGTGTCGTCGGTGTGTTCGGGGCCGTCACGACGCACGTTCCCGGTCCCGGCATGCTCGGTGCCATCACCGAGGTCGCGCGGTACGCGTGCGGTCAGATCGAGCTCGCCGAACTCGATGCCTCCCGAGCCCGTTTGGATCGGGCCGAGGTGCGGGCGTTGCGGGCACAGATCAGCCCCCATTTCATCTACAACGCGCTCGGAACCATCGCGTCGTTCGTGCGGACCGACCCGGACCGGGCCCGCGAGCTGGTGCTCGAGTTCGCCGACTTCACCCGATACTCGTTCCGCACCGCAGGAGAATTCACGGTGCTGGCCGACGAACTGCGCAATATCGATCGCTACCTGACGCTCGAGCGAGCGCGGTTCGGCGACTCCCTGCAAGTGACCCTGCAGGTGGCGCCCGAGGTCTTGGGCGTCGCGCTGCCGTTCCTGGCGTTGCAACCACTCGTGGAGAATGCAGTGCAGCACGGCCTCTCCGGTAGATCAGGGGGCGGGACGATCACCATCGTTGCCGCGGACGAGGGCACCGACTGTCTCATCAGCGTCGAGGACGACGGCGTGGGCATGGACCCGGAGGTATTGCGCTCGGGATCACTGAACGCGGAGGAAGCGGCCCATATCGGTTTGTCGAACGTCGATGACCGGCTGCGCGCGGCGTTCGGCAACGACTTCGGCCTCGTCGTCGACACCGCCCCTGGTGCCGGTACGAAAGTGAGCATGCGGGTGCCGAAGTTCAAAGCAGGTATTCGCGCATGACCCAAGCGTGAATGAGAGGATGAGGTCGCCCATGACACCGTCTGCTGACCCGCCAGCTCCCACCGGCCTCGTCGTGCTCGCCGTCGACGACGAGAAGCCGGCACTCGACGAGATCGCATACCTGCTCAACAGGCAGGATTCCGTCACCGAAGTGAACACCGCCTCGGATGCGACCACCGCGCTCCGACGGTTGCAGCAGCAACCGGGGCCGTCCTCGCCAGCGATCGATGCAGTGTTCCTCGACATCAACATGCCCGGTCTCGACGGTATGGAACTGGCGGGAATTCTCGCCAATTTCGCGCGTCCGCCTGCCGTGGTGTTCGTGACGGCGCACGACGATCGAGCTGTGGCCGCGTTCGATCTGGGGGCCGTCGATTACCTGCTCAAACCGTTGCGTGAGGAGCGGCTGGCCGAGTCGCTCGGCCGTATCGTCGCCGGCCGCAGAGCCGAGGCCCAGGACTCGGCAGGCGGGGAGGAGATCATTCCGGTCGAGCTCGGTGGTACCACCACGCTGGTGCAGCGATCCTCCGTCGGGTGGGTCGAGGCCGAGGGGGACTACGCCAGACTGCACACCACAAACGGGTCTCATCTCGTGCGGATTCCGATCTCGGCGCTGGAAAGCCGATGGGCGGGCGTCGGTTTCCTGCGGGTGCACCGCTCTTACCTGGTGTCGTTGTCGTTGGTGACCGGTATCAGAAGCGTCGGATCGGGCCTGGTGGTGTGCCTGCGCGCGGCCGGGGACTTGCCCGCCGTCGAGTTGCCGGTGAGCCGAAGGCACACCCGGGAACTCAAGGACCGGCTGGTCCGAGGCCCATTGCAGACATGGACGAGTCGGTGACCGGTCCGAGGCCCCAGCGCCAGCGGGTGATTCTCGCCGAGCGGCGCGGTGCTCGGATGGTCCGCACGCGCGTCGAAGTGCAGGAGCAGACCGAAGTCGGCGACGTGTTGGTGCGCAGTCTTGTGCGAGCGCAACTGTGGCTATCGGTTCGACTCGCCGCTCTGACGTTGTGCATTCTCTTTGCGATCCCACTCGTCGGGCTGCTGGTTCCCGCCTACTCTCAGGCCACGGTCTTCGGAATCCGGTTGCCGTGGTTGATTCTCGGCATCGTCGTCTACCCGTTGCTGCTCGGCGTCGGCTGGGTGTACATACGCAAGGCCGAGCGCAACGAACACGAGTTCACCGAGTTGATGGACGACTAGACGGCCCCCGATATGGACATCAGCTGATCCTCGGTAGGCGCATGTTCGAATTGTGCCACGATGAGCGGGAGTCCGGCTTCGTGCGAGACCAGGAGATACGCGTCGAGTGAACGGTCAATCCATTCCGGTGGTCACGGTGATCGCCCTTCTGCTCGCGGCAGTCGCGACCGTCGCCATCGGGATCTACGGGGTGCGCTTCGCCCGTACGACCTCGGACTTCCTCGTGGCCTCGCGCACCGTCGGACCGCGCTGGAATGCCGCCGCCATTTCGGGCGAATACCTTTCGGCCGCATCATTTCTCGGTGTCGCCGGTCTGATAGCGAAGTACGGTGCCGACGCGTTGTGGTATCCGATCGGCTTCACCGCCGGTTACCTGGGTCTGCTGCTGTTCGTGGCAGCGCCGCTGCGCCGCAGCGGCGCCTACACAGTCCCGGACTTCGCCGAGTTCCGGTTGGGTTCACGCAGGCTACGCAAGCTCGCAATGCTCGTCGTCGTGGTCATCTGCGCGCTGTACCTGGTGCCGCAGTTTCAGGGCGCAGGGCTCACGCTCAACATCCTGCTCGGTGTTCCGGGGTGGGTGGGCGCCGCCGTGGTGGGACTCATCGTGATCGCCAACGTGGTCGGCGGTGGGATGCGCTCGATCACCTTCGTTCAAGCTTTCCAGTACTGGCTCAAGCTCACCGCGGTGGCGGTCCCAGCGATCGTTCTCGCGATGCACTTCTTCGCCGACGATCGTGCAGTAGGGAGCCCGGCGCCGCCCACAGTAGACAGTGTGACCACGGTGGACATCACCACCGACGTGTCGGTTCAGGTCGAGGTTCCGATCGAAGTCACGGCGACGGGAATGGTCGACGGAGTCAGCGTCGACGGCCGGCTGGTCCTGGGTGACGGCACGCACCAGCTCGCCGAGGGAACCTCGCTGATTCTCGATGCCGGGTCGCCGGTGCCGGTGGTGGCGGGCGCGCCCACCACCGACAGCGACTGGGCGGAGCCGGGTTGGGGTCTCGGCGGCATGCATCCGCTCTACCAGGTGTATTCGTTGATTCTGGCGACGTTTCTCGGCACGCTCGGCTTGCCCCACGTACTGGTGCGCTTCTACACCAATCCCGACGGTCGGGCCGCGCGTCTGACCTCGCTCACGGTCCTCGGTCTACTCGCGCTGTTCTATCTGTTTCCGACACTGCTCGGCGTGTTCGCCAGGTTGTATGTGCCGCAGCTACTCATCACCGCTACCTCGGACGCCGCGGTGCTGCTGTTGCCGGGTTCGGTGTTGTCCGGGTTGCCCGGTCAGCTCCTGGCGGCGCTCGTCGCGGCGGGGGCGATCGCGGCGTTCCTGTCCACCTCCTCCGGCTTGCTGGTGAGCATCGCCGGAGTGCTCAGCACCGATGTGCTGCGGGGCCGGGTGCGGGACTTCCGGATCGCGGCGGTGCTCGGCGGTGCCGTGCCTCTCGCGTTGTCGGTCGGGGTCGCCTCGCTCGACCTGTCGCGGACCGTCGGATTGGTATTCGCGGTGGCGGCGTCGACGCTCTGTCCGCTGCTCGTGCTCGGTATCTGGTGGCGCGGGTTGACGGCGGCGGGCGCAGCTGCCGGGTTGATCGGCGGTGGTTCGGTGTCGATCGTCGCCGCGTCGTTGTCGGTGTTCGGAGTGTCCGAAACGTGGCTCAGCGGATGGGCGTCGACGATCCTGGGCTACCCGGCGGCGGTGTCCGTTCCGCTGGCATTCGGGTTGATGTTTTTCGTCAGCAAGCTCACCGCGGCGTCGGTTCCCGCCGATGTCGGGACTATCTTCACTCGACTGCACGCGCCGGAGCGCCTGGGCGTGGGCCGAGACCGCGAACAGGAGCTGTAGCGCCCCTCCTGAACCGGTTGGATCTCCCGCCCACTCGTCGTGGTGAGATGACCGCTCGGCGCACACTCGCGCAGCTGGGCGTGTGAGCGGCGCCACTGCATATCTTTGTGATTCACCTCTCACTAGCGTTCCTTGCAGTTGTTCGGTCACATTCCGTGACGATAAGCGCAAAGAGGGAGCTACGAAGGTGACACGACCGGATACATCTCCGCCACCGGACGCGCAGGCGTTCATCGACATGCAAGCGAGCCCGGAATTTCAGGAACTTCGACGACGGCTGCGCAGCTTCGTCTTTCCGATGACCGGGTTCTTCCTGACCTGGTACGTCATGTACGTCCTGCTGAGCACTTACGCGTCGGACTTCATGTCCATCGAGGTGTTCGGCAACATCAACCTCGGCCTCTTGCTCGGGCTCGGCCAGTTCGTCACCACGTTCGCCATCACGGGCATCTACGTCCGATTCGCCAACCGTGAACTCGATCCGCGTGCAGCCGCTCTCCGCGCCGAGATGCTGGAATCTCAGGAGGCCAAGCTATGATACTGGGTCATTCCGCAGGCTCCACTACTGCGAATCTCGCACAAGCCGTCGACACCACAGTCGGCGAACCACTCATCAACATTGCGATCTTCGTCGCGTTCGTCGCGGTGACGATGTTCGTCGTTATCCGCGCCAGCAAGAAGAATGCGACTGCGTCCGAGTTCTTCACCGCAGGCGGTGGCTTCTCAGGACCGCAGAACGGCGTCGCCATCGCCGGTGACTACCTCTCGGCCGCCAGCTTCCTCGGCATCGCCGGAGCTATCGCCGTCTACGGATACGACGGCTTCCTCTATTCCATCGGCTTCCTCGTCGCCTGGCTCGTCGCGCTGCTGTTGGTCGCCGAATTGCTCCGCAACACAGGTAAATTCACCATGGCGGATGTGCTCAGCTTCCGGCTCAAGCAACGGCCGGTTCGTACCGCGGCCGCAATCTCGACGCTGACGGTCTCGCTGTTCTACCTCCTCGCGCAGATGGCAGGAGCCGGCGGCCTCGTCGCACTGCTCCTCGACATCACCGACCGCACCGGTCAGTCGATCGTCATCGCGGTGGTCGGCGTGCTCATGATCGTCTATGTCCTCGTCGGTGGCATGAAGGGCACCACCTGGGTGCAGATCATCAAGGCCGTCCTACTGATCGCCGGCGCCCTGTTCATGACAATTCTGGTGCTCGTCAAGTTCAGTGGCAACTTCTCCGACCTGCTCGGTTCCGCGCAGGCCATGATCGCCGGTTCCTCCGACGAGGTCGTCAACGCTCGGAACATCATCGAACCGGGCGCGCAATACGGCGGCAGCGACCTCTCCAAGCTGAACTTCCTTTCCCTCGGTATCGCCCTGGTGCTCGGAACAGCAGGTCTGCCGCACGTTCTCATGCGCTTCTACACGGTGCCCACCGCGAAGGAAGCTCGTCGTAGCGTCGTCTGGGCCATCGCGCTCATCGGTGCCTTCTACCTGTTCACTCTCGTCCTCGGCTACGGCGCCGCAGCAATCGTCGGACCTGACCGAATCCTCGCCTCCGCCGGCGGGCAGAACTCCGCAGCACCGCTTCTCGCCTTCGAACTCGGCGGGGTTGTGCTGCTCGGTGTGATCTCCGCGGTGGCTTTCGCAACGATCCTCGCGGTCGTGGCCGGTCTCACCATCACGGCCTCGGCGTCGTTCGCTCACGACATCTACGCCAACGTCATCAAGAAGGGCGATGTCGACGAGATAAAGCAGGTCCGGGTCTCGCGAATCACCGCAATCGTGATCGGTGTACTGGCCATCGGCCTGGGCATCCTGGCGAACGGGCAGAACATCGCCTTCCTTGTGGCTCTCGCCTTCGCCGTCGCTGCCGCCGCGAACTTGCCGACCATCGTGTACTCGCTGTTCTGGCGCCGCTTCAACACCACCGGCGCACTGTGCAGCATGTACGGCGGCCTCATCTCGACGCTCATCCTGATCGTCTTCTCGCCGGCAGTATCGGGTTCGCCCACGTCGATGCTCCCCAACTCGGACTTCGCCTGGTTCCCGTTGTCCAACCCCGGCATCGTCGCTATCCCGCTGGCGTTCGTCCTCGGCATCGTCGGCACCTTGATGTCGAAGGATTCCGAGAGCAGGGCCAAGCAGGCCGAGATGGAGGTGCGTTCGCTGACCGGCATCGGAGCCGAGAAAGCAACCGCGCACTGATCAAGTTTTCCGATAGCGCTCAGAGGGCGGCCGACATTGTGTCGGCCGCCCTCTGAGCGTTGGTTGCCGTCACTATCGCACTCGTCGAGATCGGGAGATATCACACGTGCTGTGGTGTTGACGAGTCGTACCTCACACCGTTCGCTTGACGCCGGTGGTTACGATCCCTTCCGTGGCCAAGCTGAAGGTAACCGTCAATGTCCCCCTCGAACCCGATGTGGCATGGACGCACGCGTCCGACCTTGCCGACTACGACAAGTGGTTGTCCATCCACGAGGCCTGGCGCTGCGACCTGCCCGAACAACTCGCCGACGGCGTCACCCTCGAGTCGGTGGCGAGCGTGAAGGGGATGCGCAACCGCGTTCGCTGGACCATCGAGAAGTACGACCCGCCCAAGAAGCTCGAACTCAAGGGCAACGGCAAAGGCGGCGTCAAGATCGGTCTGAAGCTGACCGTCGCTGCGGGAAAGAGTGGCGGCGCGGACGTCACCCTCGACGTCGACCTCGGTGGCGCGCCGCTGTTCGGGCCCATCGGATCCGGCGTCGCACGTGCTTTGAAAGGCGACATCGAGAACTCGATGAAGACGTTCGAGTCGCTGTACGCCTAGATTTTGCCGCGCCGCCGCACAGCCTGAGTCCGACCTCTTCGGTCTCGCGCTCACCACGGAGAGGTTCCACACATGCCCGGTAGACACAGTGCGCCGCAGACGGCGTCCAGCTCGACAGGGCTGCTCAAGTACGTTGTCATCGCCGTTGTGGCGATCGTGGTCATCGTCGGCGGTGTCTTCGCCGCACAGAAAGCACTCGGTTCTGGGTGCGCCGACACCTCCACATACACGCTCGCGGCCGACCCGGCCATCGCAGAGGTGGTGACGCAGGTCGTCGCCGACGTGCCCGCAGAGGACCTGGGTTGCGCGAGCATCGAGGTCACTGCCACCGACTCGGGTGAGGCCTCCGCTGCTGTCTCGATGGGGTCGCAGCCCCCGTCGCTGTGGATCCCCGATTCCTCGTTGTGGGTGGGCAAGACGGTACGTGCGACGGGCTCACTGGTCGATCTTGCGAGCAAGTCGGTGGCAACGACGCCCGCGGTCATCGCGGCGCGGACCGACGAGGTGCCGTTCTTCGATTCCTGGCTGACGGCGCTGCAGCTGAAGGGCTTGCGCATCGGCAACCCGCTGACCAATACCACCTCCGACGCCCCGATCCTCGGCGCCCTCTCGGAAGCGGGCACCGATGACGAGGCGGTGGATTCGGTAGAGGCGGCCCTGGTGCCCATTGCCCAGGCGCAGGCCGAAGTCAAGAACGAGTCCGACGCCGCATCCCGGCTCGACGAGGTGATCGAGGACGGTGGCGTCGCTGTCGTCTCGGAGCAGACACTCGTGCGCCACCAGGTCTCCGGCGCCGATCTGCAGGCGACTTTCCCTCCCACCGGGAGTTTTTTCCTCGACTTCCCGCTGGCCGTCACCGAGCCCGACGGCGACCGGCACGAGGGTGCGAAGGCCGCCGGTCTGGCTCTCGCCGATGCCCTGGGTTCGGAAACGGGTCTGGCGACCCTGTCCGAGGCGGGGTTCAGGGCACCGGACATGGCGCCCCTCACCAGCAGCGAGGCAGGTGCTGAACGAGGCGTGGGCGAGGTCGCCTCGCTGGGCATCGCCGATCAGCAGACGGCAGAAACCGTGCTGCGTCGCTATCAGGTGCTTGCGATGCCCTCGCGTGCCCTGGTCATCGAGGACGTATCCGGATCGATGGGCTACAACGCTGGGGCCGATACTCGGATCGAATTGACCGTGCAGGCCAACCAGACGGGCATAGGCCTGTTCCCGGACAACGCCGCGATGGGGCTGTGGGCATTCTCGATCGGTCTGGGCGGCGGGGATCAGGACTATCGCGAACTGGCACCGATCCGGCGTCTCGACGAGGACGTGGACGGCATATCGCAGCGCGAGGTGCTGATGCAGCAGATGCGGGCGCTGCCCGGCCTCGTCGGCGGCGGCACCGGGCTGTACGACACCACGCTCGCGGCGTTCCGGCAGGTGAAAGAGGGATACGACCCCGACTTCATCAACAGTGTCATCGTCTTCACCGACGGCTCCAACGAGGATCCGGACAGCATCTCGCTCGACGAGTTGCTCGAGACGCTCCGTGCGGAGCAGGATCCGACGGCGCCGGTAGTCATCGTCACGATCGGCATCACCGAGGACGCCGACGCCGCGGTTCTGCAGCAGATTTCCGCGGCCACCGGCGGATCGAGCTATCTGGCGAGAAACCCGGCCGAAATACCGAACGTGTTCGTCAATGCGCTCAAAGCCAGGGCAGGGCGCTGATTCGAGGGCTAGGTTTGACCCTGCATTTAAGCAAGTATCGACCGGGGGAGTTGGGGCAATGTCGGGGCGGCATGGAGCTGGGGCGCGGAGAAGTCCGGTCCTCATGTGGGGCGCGGTGGCTGCCGCGGCGGTCGTCGTGGTGGCCGGTGGCTACTTCGCGGTCACCGCAGTCGGCGCAGGCGGGTCCGGATGTGAGACGGTCGAGCGGATCTCGGTGGCGGTCGATCCGACGCTCGCGCCGGTGGTCTCGGATGCTCTGGCTGCCACCGACGTAGCCGAGCGTGGGTGCGCGGAGTTCGAGGTGCGCGCCGAGGCGCCCACCGACACCGCCACCGAACTTGCCAACTCCGATGCCGAGCGACCCGATCTGTGGATCCCCGACTCGACCCTGTGGCTGCTCAAGACACTCCGCTCGACGGGCGCTCTGCCGGAGGTGGCCAAGTCGTCCGTTGCCAACACCCTGCCCGTGGTGGTGACCCGCGACGCTGACGCACCCGCGCCGGCCACGTGGCTGAGCGTCCTGCAGACCCCCGAGCAGCGCATCGGCGACCCACTGGACAGCAGCGCCTCCCTGGCATCGATTCTCGGGGCTCTCGCGGAGTCCGAAGTCGGTCTGTCCGATGCCGAGGCGGTGGCGGCAGCTCTCGTGCCGATGGCGCAGGACTTCGGACGGATCGCTGATCAGCCGCACGGTACCGCCGACCTGGTCGAGCAGGTAGCGGTCGACGGTGGCACGAGCGTGGCCACAGAGCAGAGCGTCGTGACCTATAACGCGCAGAATCCGTCGACCCCGTTGCACGCGGTTGTTCCCCCGACGGGCAGCTACTTCCTGAACTATCCGCTGGCGGTGACGGCCGAGGCTGGACCGCGTTACGGCACGGCGAGGGACGCAGGAGCTGCGCTCGCATCAGTTTTGTCCACCGTCGCTGCAGCAGAAAGCCTGTCCGAGGCTGGTTTTCGACCATCGAGCGCAGTTCCGCTGGCCGACGGCCGAGGTGTCGGATCGGCCGCGTCGCTCGAATTGAAGAACCCGTTGGGAATCGAGAGCACGCTGCGTGACTGGTCGGTGCTGGCGCTGCCGTTGCGCACGCTGGTCGTCGAGGATGTTTCTGGGTCGATGGCCGCGGCTTCGGGGGATTCGACTCGAATCGCGTTGACTGTCGACGCCAGCCTCGGCGCGAACGCACTCTTCAGTGATCGCACGGAGATGGGTTTGTGGGCGTTCTCGATCGGGTTGGGCGGTGGTGACAAGGACTATCGAGAACTGGTGCCACTCGGCCCGGTCAGCAACGTCGTCAACGGTCTGCCTCAGCGGGAAGCGATTCTCTCGGCGGTGCGGTCGCTGCCTTCGCTGGTCGGCGGCGGAACAGGCCTGTACGACACGACTCTCGCCGCGTTCCGCAGGGTGAAGGAGGGTTACGATCCCAACTTCGTCAACAGCGTCATCTTGTTGACCGACGGCTCGAACGAGGACGAGGGCAGCCCGAGCCTGGACGAGTTGGTCGACACTCTTCAACGAGAGCAGGACCCGGTGCGGCCCGTGGTGATCGTGACCGTGGGAGTCACCACCGACGCCGATCCGGTAGCGCTGCAGGCAATCGCGGCGGCCACCGGCGGAACCAGCTACATCGCCGAGGATCCCCGCGATATCCCGGAGGTCTTCGTCAAGGCACTCAACAGCCGCACTCAGCGCATCGGCGGAGAGTGACTCAGACGAAGGTCAGAACGATTCCCGCTGCGCAGCACGCGATCACGATGGCAATCGCGATCGCGTCGGCGAAAGAGGGTCCGCGCGGGTAGGCGGTGATCTTGCCGGTTCCCCCGCGGGCGGTGATCGCCGCACCCATCTCCGTGGCCCGCCTGATCGCTATGGACATCGTCGCCGTGATGAGGTCGACGATGGAGTTGTCGGACGCGCTGTTGAGAACGGACTTCGGTCGCAGTTTGCGTGCCGCGTTCATCGTGCGCATCTCCTCGATGAGCAGTGGCAGCGAGCGCAGGCACAGTGCCACCGTCGCCGCCCACTCGTCGACCGGCACCCTCAACTTCTTCAGCGGGGACCCGAGAACCGCGACGGCAGGGGCGATGTCGCTCATCGATGTGGTCCACCCGATCATCACCGAGGCCCCGAGCAGGACGAACGCGAAGACGGTCGAGCGAGCGAACAGTAGTACGGCGTCGAGGCCGATGGGCAGGTTGAGCAACGCCCCCAACAGGAACAGGCCCCAGATCCACAGGGGTGGTCGTGGTACCGCGCCCGGCGGTACTCGTGCGATCACCGCGGTGACGAGAAGCAGGCCGACGATCACCCCGATCGCGGGCCACGACGGTGCCACCACGATGGTGATGCTGATCAGCAGGACGGCGATCAGTTTCGTGCCGGCCAAGAGTCGGTGGATAGGTGAATTTCCCGGCACCTGCCGGAGTACCACTGTGGTCACGAGGGCACTCCTCTCGTCGACAGTTCCGACACGATGCGGCCGCTGTCGAGGGTGATGGTTCTGTCGCAGATCCGGTCCATACCGTCGACGTCGTGGGAGATCACGACAATCGCGATGCCCTGACTGCGCAGTGAACCGAGGACGTCGATGATCTCGCTGCGGCCGGGTGGATCCAGCCCGGCGAGTGGTTCGTCGAGGACCAGAAGCGGTCGGCTGTTCACCACGAGACCGGCGATGACGACGCGTCGCATCTGGCCGCCGCTGAGCGAGTCGATCTCGCGGCCGGCGAGCATCCGGTCCAGGCCGACGGCGTCCATTGCCCGGGCGACCTTCGCCGACCCCACCTCGGGACCTCCGGCTGCTTCGATGTCCTCGGCGACTGTGCGTCTTTGAAGCTGTAGCCGCGAATGTTGGAAGGCGAGCCCGACAGCGCCGACTTTGTCGCTCATGTCTGTGCCGTCGATGGTGGCTGTCCCTGCGGTCGGCTTGGTCAGGCCGGCCATTATCCATGCGAGGGTGGACTTCCCGGACCCGTTTCCACCGAGCATCAGGATTCCGTCGCCCCGGTGGATTTGCAGGTCGATGCCGTCGAGTGCGCGTTGCGCCCAGGGGGTGCGGCGATTGTAGGTGTGTTGCACACCGCGCAGTTCGAGCAACGGTTTGCCGGTACGGAATTCGATGGCGTCGGAGTCCTGGTACGGTCCGCGCATCCACTCCGGTGTGTGTTCGACCTGCACGCCGTCGTGTAGATGGATAACTCGATCGGCTGCCGTTGTTTCCGCGTCCTGATGTGTCACAAGCACAACCGACATCCGGTGCCGCTTCGGCAGTGCAGCGAGCAGCGCGACCAGCGACCTCCGGCCTTCGGCGTCGATCATGGCTGTTGCCTCGTCGGCGATCAGCAGTGTAGGTCGGCGAGCGAGGGCCGAGGCGACAGCAAGGCGTTGAAGTTCGCCACCGGACAGCGACGATGTCTCGCGCGTGCCCATTCCAGCGAGTCCGACCTCGGCGAGCAACTTCTCGACATCGAGGTCTACGCCCGGTGCGAGTCCCCACACCACGTCGTCCGCGACCCGACTGCCGAGCACCTGGCTTTCGGGGCGCTGCAGCACAACGGCGGTGCCGCCTTCGAGTCCGAGGCCCGCGATACCCGGACGTTCGACGGTTCCCGATGTGGGCAGGGTTCCGGCCAGGATGCGGGCGAGGGTGGACTTGCCTGAACCGTTGTGTCCCACCACGGCTACGAATTCACCGATGTCGATGGTGAGGTCGATGTTCTCGAGCGCGGCCGCGCGGGCATTGTCGTAGCGGAAGCCGACGCCGGTCAATCGGAGCGGAAGGGCCTCGACCACACCGTCACCCGCCGCGGGCAGGTGCTCGACTACCGGAATGGTAGCGAGGCGATCGAGGACGGCGCCGAGGATCAACCACGTGAACAGGGCGCCGAAGATGATGCTGAACGACATCGTGCCGAGAATCCACCACCACCAGTTGTCCAGTACGGCGCCGACGCTCGAGCGCAGCACATCTGCGGGCGTCACGAGCATCTCGGCGCGCGACATCATGCGTGCAACACCTTCGATGGTGTTCTCGATGGTTCGCAGGAACAGCTCGCGCAGCGGCGTCAGAACGAACAGCATCCCCACCGTGAACAGGCCCAGCGACGGGCCGATGATGGTAGCCGTCGCAAGGACCGAGAGCAGCCCCTGTTTCTTGCGTTTCGCCCGCCCCACGATGCCGCCGAGCAACGCCGACGTGGCCACCGTGAAGGCCGTGGTGGTACCTGCGGCGACGAATGCGACGAGGATCCCGGCGGCAGCAGCCGCGACCAGCGCGCGTGTGCGGTGACGCTGGATCACCACTGCCAACGGGACGGCGGCGACGATCTGCAGGGCCGATGCCATCGGAACGACCATGGCAACGACCGACAGCGCCACCGCGATGCTGCTCATCACCGCTGCTGTCGCCGTTTCGGCGGGCGTCAGAGCCAAGGACTTGCGCAACCTCGTCGGTCCCTAGCGCGACCGCTGGCTGGTGGCGGGACCGGCGGGACGACGCCGACGTCCGCCGCCGGCGGCGTGCTGGCGCGGCGAACCCTGACGCGAGCCGCCCTGCCGCGGCTGCTGCTGCGGTGCGACCTTGACGGGCTCGACGTAGCGGGCCTGCTCGCCGACGAGTTCGGCGACCTGAGGTGACGTCGAGGTGACCCGAACGGGTGTGACCTTGATGTCGGCCTTGCGTAGCAGGACTGCGGTGTCTCGGCGCTGCTCCGGAAGTACGACGGTGACGACGTCTCCGGCGCTCCCGGCGCGTGCCGTACGGCCCGAGCGGTGCAGGTAAGCCTTGTGCTCGGCGGGCGGGTCGACGTGCACGACCAGCTGGACGTCGTCGACGTGGACGCCGCGGGCGGCGACGTCGGTGGCGACGAGGACCCGAGCTGCACCCGAGGAGAACGCCAACAGGTTGCGATCGCGCGCAGCCTGAGACAGGTTGCCGTGCAGGTCGACCGACGGAATTCCCGCTTCGGTGAGCTGCTTGGCGAGCTTGCGCGCCTGATGCTTGGTGCGCATGAACAGGATTCGGCGACCCGTGCCCGATGCGAGCTGCTGCACCAGCTTTTTCTTCGCCTCGACACCGTCGACCTCGAACACACTGTGTGTCATGGCTTCGACGTGTGAGTTGACCTCGTCTACGGAGTGAGTGACCTGGTCGGTGAGGAAACGCTTGACCAGCTTGTCGACACCGTTGTCCAGCGTCGCCGAGAACAGCAGGCGCTGACCCTTCGGCGGGGTGGCAGCGAGGATTCGCGTCACGACGGGGAGGAAGCCGAGGTCGGCCATGTGGTCGGCCTCGTCGAGGACAGTGATCTGCACGCCGTCGAGGGTGACGTGGCGCTGCTTCATCAGGTCTTCGAGACGGCCGGGGCAGGCGACGACGATGTCGACGCCACCGTTGAGTGCGGAGACCTGGCGGTTCTGCGAGACGCCACCGAAGATGGTGGTGACCCTGAGCTTGTATGCGGCCGCCAACGGTTCGATGGCGACGGCGATCTGGGTGGCCAGTTCGCGGGTGGGAGCCAGGATCAGTCCGCGCGGACGGCCGGGCTTGCGGTTGCCGGGCAGCTGTCCGGCGAGGCGGGCCACCATCGGGATGGAGAAGGCGAGGGTCTTGCCGCTTCCGGTCTTTCCACGTCCGAGCACGTCACGTCCCGCGAGTGTGTCGGGGAGGGTGTCGGCCTGGATGGGAAACGGTTCGGACTTGCCCTGTGCGGAGAGGACATCGGCGAGTGCGTGCGGTACGCCGAGCGAAGCAAAAGTAGTCATAACGATGAGATGTGCCTTTCGGGCAGGGTGTTGCACCCATGGCCGATGGCCGTCAGATGCAAAGGGTGGCGAGACTGCCGGTGGGCAGTTTCGATCGCCGTAAGAAAAGCCTGTGCAGGGTGCACATGGACTACGCGGCCGGAGCCGGGCGGAAGTAGAAGCATTCCACGACGTCTGACGAGCAGCTACGCGCGTCGTCGACAAGTGTAACCGAGTCATCGGCATCGTCACGCCACCACACCGATGTCGAAGACGATGCCGTTCTCGATCTGTGAGGTGTAATGCTCGATAACCGACACCCCTGACGCTGTGGATATGTATGTGTGCCCGGTAGGTGTCATAACCCCGTACTTGTGAAGCTCGCGGCGACCGGTGCGTTCCGGTCTTGCTTTCCAGCCTTCGCCTTCCTTCGCGTAATTGCATGCGGCACAGAGGCCTGCCCCGTTTTCGGCTGTTGTTCTGCCACCGGCAGCGTGCGGCACGATGTGGTCGTGGTGCCGGATGGGTGCGTCGCACCACGGGGTGCGGCATGTCCGGTCGCGAACATCGATCAGGCGCGCGAGTGCCGTCGGGAAGGTCCGCGATTTCGATTCCATCGCGGTGAGCGCCCCGGTCTCAGGGTTGGCGTAGAGCCTGCGAAGTGCGACGCGCGTCTCACTGTCGAGTGCCTCACGTACCAGTTTCTGGGCGACATCGGAGGGAATATCGCCGTAGCCCTGCAGGTGCGCGGACCCGGCGTTGCCGCTCAATAGTGCGGTGTCCGGCAACACAACGTTGACGGTGACCGGTGAACCTGCAGCGGCGGAGACTCCCGTTATCCGTTCGAATACGAGGTCGGCCATGATCTGGTCGCGGGTACGGGTCTCTCCACCTGCATTGATGATGGTGTCGGCATCGCGCCGCAGCGTCGCCCACATGCCCACGGCTCGTTCCATCGAGGTCAGGGTCGTGAAGGAGCACATGGAATCGGGTGCCGGCCTGGTGCTGGTGCGTCGGTTCGAGTACGCCTTGGCTCGGCGTTTGACCTGTGAGGCAGCGTCGAGTTGATTGGCGAGCGACCGGGCGCGGCCCTCGATTTTCCTGTCACCGGCGCCAGCGAGCGTGGCGGGATCGGCACACAGGCGCTCGTCGATGGTGCCTCGATCCTCGGCTGTCAGACATGCCGTCTCACGGACGAGAATCATGGCGCGCCATTCGTTGAGGTCCCCGGCGCGCAGCCGGGCCATCGTGTGTGGCATCTCGTGAACGAGTGCCCGCGCGAGACCGAGATGTGTGCCACCTCGGTGGGGAGATTCGCGTCGTGCAAGCCCGATCTGCGAGGCAATGCCTCTGCGCCACTGAGGCTTCGGCTTGCCGCGCTCTTTTCGCTCGTTGCTGATCGTTATCGCAACAGCGTCCGTGACCACAGCCTGGGCTGCGACGCACGCGCACTTCGCCGTTTCGAGCGCCGAGATGATGTCGATGCCGGTGGCCGCGTCGACATCGAACTGAGCCCGTTGCACACGCGCGACGAAGACAAGCACGTCCTGTGCCGTCAAAGCGATGTCCGATGCCAGATTCGTAACCACAAGCCCCCCATGTGAGTCGAACGTATGTTCCCCTGAGTCGGGCATGAGGCGTCCTCGACGTATCCGAAGCGGGCTGATGACGAGCAACCGGGCCCCCACCGCGTGATTATCAAGAGTGTCTGCACCGCGTGTCAGTTTCAGAAGACGACTGCACTCTTTGCAGGCGTTTTGAGGGTGTGTGCACGCCCTCAGCAACGGCCGTCCCTTTCCAAAACATACGGGGAGGGGGTATCGTCCCGATACGGCAATCGGATACCCCTAGGGGGTATGCGAATCAACTGAAGGGGCACCCATGATCACCACGAACTACCGAGTTATCGGCATGACCTGCGGTCACTGCGAGGCCTCGGTGCGAGAAGAAGTCGGTGCCGTAGCCGGAGTCGAGACGGTCGAAGCGTCCGCGTCGGCGGGAACGATGACAGTGACCAGTGCCGCAGAACTCGACCAGACTCAGGTCATCGCTGCCGTCCGCGAGGCCGGATACACAGCAGAACCGCAACCCGCAGATTCACGCTCCGTGTAACCACCGAATCAGGTGGATGGAAGGACTCGCACGATGAACGAGCACATACATGCAGGCGTCGATGCTGCGACGGATCAGCCCACTTCGTCGCCGCACAGCGGCCCTGACGCGGGCCAGGACATGTCCGGTCACAGCGGCGGCTCACCCGCACATGGCGGGCACGCGGACCACGGGGGTCACACCGGTCACGGTGGTCATGCGGGGCATGGTGATCACGTCGGTATGTTCCGGCGCCTGTTCGCGATCATGCTGGTCCTCGCGTTCCCGGTGGTCTTGGCCTCCGAGATGTTCGCGATGCTCGTCGGCTACTCGTTACCCGACGCGTCGTGGATCGCCTGGATCTCCCCGGTGTTGGGGACGGTGATGTTCGTCTGGGGCGGTTCCCCGTTTCTGACCGGCGCAGTGAGCGAAATCCGTTCGCGTGCACCAGCAATGATGCTTCTCATCGCCCTGGCCATCAGTGTTGCGTTCGCGTCGTCGATGGGCGCGAGCCTCGGTGTGCTTTCTCATGAGCTCGACTTCTGGTGGGAACTGGCCCTACTGATCGTGATCATGCTGCTCGGGCACTGGATCGAAATGCGATCACTCGCGCAGACCACGTCCGCCTTGGATTCGCTGGCAGCGTTGCTACCGGACACCGCCCAACGCGTCGACGGCGACGATGTGGTGCCGGTATCACCGGATCAGCTCGAGCTCGGCGATGTCGTGGTCGTCCGCCCCGGCGGGCGACTACCGGCTGACGGGACCATTGTGTCCGGATCGGCGAGTATGGACGAGTCGATGATCACCGGAGAATCGCGCACGATCCGCCGTAGCGACGGCGAGCACGTCGTCGCGGGGACCGTGGCCACCGACTCCGGAATCAGGGTTCGAGTCACCGCGGTAGGTGAGGACACTGCCCTCGCCGGTATCGGAAGACTGGTTGCCGACGCCCAGAACTCGACGTCGCGAGCTCAACGAATTGCTGACACCGCTGCGGGGTGGTTGTTCTGGTTCGCCCTCGGATCCGCGATCATCACCGCGGCCGTGTGGACGCTGTTCGGGATGCCCGACGACGCCGTCATCCGGACGATCACCGTGTTGGTCATCGCCTGCCCGCATGCACTCGGCCTGGCTATCCCGCTGGTGGTGTCCATCGCCACCGAACGCGCCGCCCGCGGCGGAGTCCTGGTCAAAGACCGGTTGGCGCTGGAAACCATGCGGACAGTGGATACCGTGCTGTTCGACAAGACCGGCACCCTCACCAAAGGTGAACCCACCGTCACCGGGGTCGAGGTGACCGACGGGCACACCGCCGACGACGTCCTCGGCCTGGCCTCAGCCGCGGAAGCAGATTCCGAACATCCCCTGGCCCGCGCCATCATCGACGCCGCACGAACGCGGAACCTGACAGTCCCGGCCGCCACCGACTTCCAGTCGTCCCCAGCGATCGGGGTGTCCGCAGACGTCGACGGCACCACAATCCAGGTCGGCGGCCCTGCACTGCTCGAGCAGGAACATGCAACCGAACTCACCGTCGCCGACCGGTGGCGCGAAGACGGAGCGATCATCCTGCACGTCTTCGCCGGCGGCACCGTGATCGGCGCGCTCGCGCTCGCCGACGAGGTCCGGCCCGAATCACGTGCAGCGATCGATGCGCTGCACGCCCGCGGTGTCACGGTGGTCATGATCACCGGTGACGCCGACGCTGTCGCGAAATCCGTAGCCACCGAACTCGGTGTGGACCGCTACTTCGCCGGAGTGAAACCGGAAGACAAGTCGCACACCGTCGCTGATCTCCAACGGGAGGGCCGCACTGTGGCGATGGTCGGCGACGGCGTCAACGATGCGCCCGCTATAGCGCAGGCCGATGTCGGCATCGCGATCGGCGCGGGTACCGACGTCGCCATCGCGATCGGCGCGGGTACCGACGTCGCCATCGCGTCGGCGGGAGTGATCCTCGCCAGCGACGACCCCCGGTCGGTGTTGTCGGTGATCGAACTGTCGAAGGCGTCGTATCGGAAGATGAAGCAAAACCTGTGGTGGGCAGCGGGATACAACTTGATTTCCGTTCCGCTCGCGGCGGGAGTGCTGGCACCGATCGGGTTCGTGCTTCCCATGTCGATCGGCGCGATCCTGATGTCGTTGTCAACGATCATCGTCGCAGCCAACGCACAATTGTTGCGCCGACTCGATCTCACACCTGTGACTTTCGGGTGAATGTGGCGTGGTTTTCGATGCCTGATTTGGCATGCTTTGAGGTTTGTCGATTTTCTCCTTCAGCTCTCCAAGGGAATTTTGGATACCAGTGAGCGGAGTCGATGGGTCAGGCGTAGAGGGCGCTGATTTTGGTCTTGTGAGCTTCGTGAATGATGTTGCGCTTGAGCTTGAGCGTCGGCGTCAATTCGCCGGTCTCCTGGGTGAAGTCGACCTCGAGGATCGTGTATTTCTTGATCTGCTCGGGGTTGGAGACTTTCTTGTTGGCGTCGGCGACGGCCGAGTCGATTTCGGCGATCAGGTCGGCGTTCTTCACCAGATCGGCGATCGCGGTGTTCGCGGGTAGGCCGTTGCGCTCGACCCAACCGGGCAGTGTCTCCGGATCGAGGGTGATCAGTGCACCGATGAACGGCTGACCGTCGCCGACGACGAGGCACTGGCTGATCAGAGCGTGCGCGCGCAGGGAATCTTCGAGGCCTGCCGGTGCGACGTTCTTGCCGCCGGCGGTGACGATGATTTCCTTCTTGCGGCCGGTGATGGAGACGTAGCCCTCGTTGTCGATCGATCCGAGGTCGCCGGTGTGGAACCAGCCGTCGACGATGGATTCGGCAGTGGCCTTGTCGTTGTGCCAGTAGCCGGCGAACACGACCGGGCCCTGCAGGAGGAGTTCGCCGTCTTCGGCGATTCGGGCGGCGTGGCCGTTGATCGGCTTGCCGACGGTGCCGACGCGCTGCGCGCTCGAGGTGTTGACGGTGATTGCGGCGCTGGTCTCGGTGAGGCCGTAGCCCTCGTAGATCGGGATGCCGACGCCGCGGAAGTAGTGGCCGAGGCGCGCGCCGAGGGCTGCGCCGCCGGAGACTGCTCGCTCGCACTCGCCGCCCAGTGCTGCGCGCAGCTTCGAGTAGACGAGCTTGTCGAATACCGCGTGCTTGAGCTTGAGTGCCAGTCCGGGGCCACCCTTTTCGAGGGATTCGCTGTATTCGATGGCGGTGGCGGCAGCCTTGTCGAAGATGCTGCCCTTGCCGCCGTCGACGGCTTTCTGGCGAGCCGAGTTGTAGACCTTCTCGAACACGCGGGGCACCGACAGGATGAAGTTGGGCTTGAAGCCGGCGAACTGCTCGAGGAGCGTCGTCAGGTCCGAGGTGTGGGCGACGGTGACCTTGGCGTCGAAAGCGCCGTAGGAGATCGCTCGTGCGAATGCGTGGGCGAGCGGGAGGAACATCAGCGTCTTTTTGCCGGGGATCATCGACTCCGGCAGGGCCAGGCGGCAGGCGTTGGACTCGGCGTGGAGGTTGGAGTGTGTCAGCTGGACGCCCTTGGGGCGTCCGGTGGTTCCGGAGGTGTAGATCAGGGTCGCGGGCGAGGCGGCGGTGACCTGGTGGCGACGTGTGTGCAGTTCTTCGTCGGTGATGGCGGAACCGCGGCTGGACAGCTCGTCGATGGCACCCGATTCGATGATCAGGACTTCGCGGAGAGCTTCTGCGCCGTCGGTGACTTCCTTGTGGGTCTCTGCGTGCTTGGCCGTTTCGACGACCAGAAGTGTTGTCGCTGAATTTTCGAGGATCCACTGCGCCTGATCGGGGGAGGAGGTCTCGTAGATCGCGACGGTGCATCCGCCGGCAGTCCAGATGGCGTAGTCGAGAACGACCCACTCGTAGCGGGTCGCGGACAGGATAGCGACGCGGTCGCCGAGTTCGACACCTGACGCGATCAGGCCCTTAGCAACTGCGGAGACCTGCTTCGCGAATTCAGCTGCGGTGACGTCGACCCAGCCGCCGTTCGACGGCCTCTTGAACGGCACGAATGTGGGGTCTTCTTCGGCGTGACGGAACACGGAGTCGGCCGTGGAAATGTTTCCAGGAATTGAGAACGACTGTGAAACTGAGAACTCGCGCACTATTGACCCCTTCAGTGACAGCTCTGTGGCCGCGTCGGTAAATGAAAACCCCCGTTCTTCTTGGAATCGGGGATGGTGTCTGCCACATGAAACGCATTGAAGAGTTCGGACACTTTTGGGCACATTCAGGTGTTCGAGCACTCAGTTCACGTGGATTCGACTCAGTGGGTGCGGTCGGGCTCGGATGCCTTGAGCATGTCGTGACGCTCGACGACCTTGATGCGCTCACGGCCTTCGGGCTCGCCCAGGCTGCGCTCGTGCGCGTCGAGGCGGTACCAGCCCTGCCAGGTCGTGTACGGCACCTGCTTGCCTTCGAGGAACTCGATGACGGCGTTCTCGTCGGGGTTCGCGGCGCCAGCGAAGTCGACGGAATCCTCGAGGAGGTTCGCGACGGTTTCGTTGGCGTCACCCTTGGTGTGGCCGATGAGGCCGACGGGGCCGCGCTTGATCCAGCCGGTGACGTAGGTGGCCGGCATGAACCGGGCTGCGCCCTCGGCGTTGTCGTCGGCGACGACGCGTCCGGCGTCGTTGGGGACGGTGCCGGCCTGGTCGTCGAACGGCAGCTGCGTGACGTTCTGTGAGAGGTAACCGACGGCGCGGTACACGGCCTGGACATCCCAGTCCTTGTACGTGCCGGTGCCCTTGACGTTGCCGGTGCCGTCGAGCTGGGTGCGCTCGGTGCGCAGGCCGACGACCTTGCCGTCTTCGCCGAGGATCTCGGTGGGAGATTCGAAGAAGTGCAGGAACAGCTTGTGCGGGCGGTTTCCGACGTCGCGAATTGCCCAGTCCTGCAGGGTGTTCGCAACCATGTCGACCTGCTTGGAGTTACGGCGAGCCTGCTCGGAACCCTCATCGTAATCGATGGCCTCGGGGTCGACGATGACCTCGATAGTGGGCGAATGATCGAGCTCACGCAGTTCGAGGGGCGTGAACTTGGCCTGGGCGGGGCCGCGTCGTCCGAAGACGTGGACCTCGACGGCCTTGTTGTTCTTGAGGCCCTCGTAGACGTTGGCGGGGATCTCGGTGGGGAGAAGTTCGTCGCCGGTCTTGGCGAGGACACGGGCGATATCGAGGGCGACGTTGCCGACACCGAGGACAGCGACCTTCTCGGCTTCGAGCGGCCACGTACGCGGTACGTCGGGGTGGCCGTCGTACCAGGAGACGAAGTCGGCGGCGCCGTAGCTGCCGTCGAGGTCGATGCCGGGGATGCCGAGTGCGCGGTCGGCATTGGCGCCGGTGGAGAAGATGACGGCGTCGTAGAACGACTGCAGGTCATCGAGGGTGATGTCGGTGCCGTAGTCGATGTTGCCGAGGAGGCGTACCTGAGGCTTGTCGAGGACCTTGTGCAGGGCGGTGATGATGCCTTTGATGCGCGGGTGGTCTGGTGCGACGCCGTAGCGGATGAGTCCGAAGGGCGCGGGCATACGCTCGAAGAGGTCGATGCTGACGCCGCGGCCGGAGACTGCGGTGTCGGATTTCATGAGGGCGTCGGCGGCGTAGATGCCGGCGGGGCCGGCGCCGATGATCGCGACCCGGAGTGGGCGTAAAAGGTTGTCCTCGGGCGACATCGGTGTCGCGGAAATGGAAGCTTCGGTGGCCATGAAGATCTTCTGTGCCTTCTGTCGTTGACTGAGATGAAGTGCTGTCATGTCGACTCCGGAAGAATCGGAGCGACGACCGAGACGAAGGGCCCGTGCATCGCGGGCAATCGGCTCAGCTGTGACGAGCCCGCTCTTCGTAGGCCCGCCTGGCTGCGGTGTCGACGTCTTCGAGAAACACTCTGTCTGTGTGAAGCGCTCGGGTGAGCGCTTCGCTGACCTGGCGGGGGAAGAACTTCTGACTGGCGGCGAGGGCGCCGACGAGCTTGGTCACCCGTACCTTCGGCTTGGGGCGTTCGATCAATGCCACGACGGCACGTGCGATGTCTTCGGGTTCAGCGTTCTTGAGTCCGGGAAGCCCCTTGGTACCCGCCGTCAACTCGGTGTTGACGAAGGATGGCAGTACCGCGGAAAACTCGATTCCCGTACCGCGGTGCTCCACCCGCGCGGCGTCGGTGAAACCGACGACGGCATATTTGCTGGCGCAGTAGGTGGCCAGTCCGGGCGTGTAAATTTCGCCGGCGAGTGAGGCGATGTTGACCACGTGTCCACGGCCGCGCGGCAGCATTCGCCGAACAGCGAGTTTGGAGCCGGTGATCACCCCGAGGACGTTGATATCGAGGATCCGGCGGGTGACCGCGTCGGGTTCGTCCGCGATCCGGCCGGCGGGCATGATGCCGGCGTTGTTGACGAGCACGTCGATAGGCCCGAGCGTTGCTTCCACGTCGTCGAGGAAGGCCTCGAAGGATTCGGTGTCGGTCACGTCGAGCTTGCGGTAGCTGGTCAGGCCGAGTTGGGTCGCGGACTCCTTGAGTTTGGCCTCGTCGATGTCCCCGATTGCCACCTTCGCGCCGAGTCTGGTCAACGCGGTCGCGGTCGCGAACCCGATTCCGCGGGCACCGCCGGTGATCGCGATGACGCGACCGTGCAGAGATTGTGTCATTTTCCTTGTGTCCTTCAGTCGTCGTTACAGGGAGTTCGAGCGGCTTGATACGGACAGTCGGCGGCGCGGGTCACGCGCGACGAGGGCGCGCAGCAGCCGGCCGACGAAACGACCACGTAAGGGGGTGTACGGATACCAGAGCAATTCCCGCTTCATCACGGGTCCGCGCGGCATCGTGATCGCCTGCTGCCGGGTGTACTTGCGGATTCCGTATTCACCCCCGAATCGTGCGCCGAGACCGGATTGCTTCCAGCCTCCGTGCGGTAGCCCCAGCGCGAACAGATTGGAGAAGGCGTCGTTGATGTTCACCGCGCCGGCGTCGAGTCGGCGGGCGATCTCCTCGCCGCGGGTTCTGTTCCCGCACCACACCGTCGCAGACAGGCCGTACTCGGAATCGTTGGCCAAACGTACGGCTTCGTCGGCGTCGGCGACCTTGACCACGGGGATGGTGGGCCCGAAGGTCTCTTCCCGGATGCAGGCCATCGAATGGTTTACGTCGACGAGGACAGTCGGCTCGAAGAAGGTGCCGGTGCTCCCGGCTTTGCCTCCGGTCAGGGCCGTGGCGCCGCTGTCCACAGCGTCGGCGACGTGCCGGGCAACGAGGTCACGTTGCGCCTCGGTGGCCAGCGCGCCGACATCGGTGCGATATCCGTCGTCGTCGGTGCCCTGTCGGAGCGAGCCGACGAGTGCCACCAGTCGCGCGACGAACTCGTCGTGGACGGGGGCCTCGACGTAGACGCGTTCGATCGACACACACACTTGTCCGGCATTGAACAGGCCGCCCCAGGCGATTCCGGCTACCGCGCGGTCCAGGTCGGCATCCGCCAACACGATCGCTGGGTCTTTGCCGCCCAGTTCGAGGCTGCACGGCACCAGTCGCTCGGCAGCCCGCACCGCGATCGCTCGACCGGTTGCTGTGGAACCGGTGAACTGCACGAAGTCCACCGAATCCACTACCGCTGCACCGGTGTCGCCGCGGCCGGTGAGGACCGAGAAAACAGGGGGCGCACCAATGTCCGACCATCCCCGTGCGAGTTCGACGGCTGCCAACGGCGTCACCTCGGACGGTTTGAGCAGAACCGCCGCGCCGGCGAGCAGAGCCGGGATGATGTCCATCGCCGGCATCGCGAGCGGGAAGTTCCACGGAGTGATCACACCGACTACCGGGTAGGGGCGGACAGTTTTGATCAGTCGCTTGGTCATCGAGAGCGGTCCGTGGGGTTTCACACGCTCGTCGGCGAGAAACGTGCCGGCATTGTCAGCGAAGTAGTTGATCAGATCGCACGCGAGCGCGGGCTCGATGGCTGCTTCGGCGCGCGGTTTGCCGGTCTCGGACTGCAGTACGTCGATGAGATGGCGCTCGTTGTCGAGGAGCCAGTCCCGCAGCTTCCGTAGCCACTTGGCCCGACCTTTCGGCCCCAGCGCTTCCCACTCGACTTGGTGAGCGCGCAGACGCCGGACGGTCTCGGTCACTGTCTCGGAACTATTGTCCGGTACGCGCGCGACGAGGCGTCCGTCCGCGGGGCAGTGCACATCGATGTCGTCATAGCCCGTCTCGGCCTTGCTTCCGGATCTCATATGAACCCCGCCTTCTATGATGTGCGCCACGTCTTATTAGAATTACACAAGCGAACCGAAGTTTTCTTGGCGAAATAGGCCAAGGAGATTGGTCATTCTTGTACTTTGAGTCCAAATCCGAAAGAGGTGCCAACGTGTCCGCTGACGACATGGTGATGGCCTGGCTCCGGGAATTCGCTGCGGAGGCGCTGGTGCCCGGCACCCTCGATGGCCTTGTCGCGCGCTTCGACGCAGCAATAGTGGCGGAGGTCCCCGAAGTTTCCGCGGACCGGGAGTTGCGACGGGACCTCGATGCCAGCACCCGCGGGCAAGGGCGTGCGCTGTTGATCTGGCTCACCGACGACTCCGCCGAGGTGGACCTGCCGCTCGCAGCTCATGATCTCGCGCGCACGATCGCCCGACGAGGTCTGCATCTGAGGGTCTTGATGCAGATCTACCGAGTCGGCCAGAAGGCGCTGCTGAGGTTCGCCGCGGAAACGGCAAGTGAGCGCATCACCGACCCCGTACTGGAACCGAAGGTATTGATACGGCTCTTGGAGCGGGCGAATCACTGGCTCAACGTGTCGTTGGAGATACTCACCGATACCTACAGTGAGGAACGAGAGCGCGGATTGAGCGGCGCGTTCGCACGGCAGGCGGAAACCGTGCAGGCGATCATCCGAGGTGAGATCGTCGATGCCGCGGCGGCATCGAACCGTTTGAATTACCCGTTGATCAGGCATAACACGGCACTGGTGTTGTGGTTCGACAACGTGCCGTCCGAGCAGACCGAGGACGTGATCGGCGTCCTGAATTCCGTTGTCCGCGCGGTCGCGGCCACGATCGGGGCTCGGCAGCTACTGACTCTGCCGTCGGGATCGCGAGGGCTCTGGGCGTGGCTGTCGATGGACGTCGAGTCGGATCTCGCCGCAGTGGACATCGGTGCGGATATCCCGGCCGGGATATCGATCGCGATGGGCAACCCAGGCAAGGGAATTCGAGGATTTCGGCAAAGTCACACCGAAGCTGTTTCCGCTCAACATATTTCGGAACATCAGGAGGTTGCGGCTCGCCCGATTTTGTATGCAGACGTCGAAATTATCCACCTACTCGACGGCCACCCCGACGCGGCGAGGGCACTGGTTTCGCGTGAACTACGCGGCCTCGACGGTACCGATGCAGCCTCCACCCAGTTGCGCCGCACTCTGCGCACCTATCTGAATGTGAACCGCAGCCCGGACGCGGCAGCTCGCGCGCTCGGCGTGCACAAGAACACCGTGCGGTACCGCATCCAGCGCGCCGAGGAGATGCTCGGACACCCCATCGGGGCCAACCGGCTCAAACTCGAACTTGCGCTCGAATACGCCGACACCTACGGTCCGGCCATCCACGAGTGACACTCTTCAGCTGGCCGATGCCCTGCAGGGGGTGTGGTTGGAGCCTTCGCTACCCGTTCGATCGTGAACTCCAGCACTCGACTCCTTACCGGTGGGCGGTGGAGGTGAATTGATATGTTGCCGCATCGACGATCTCGTCAGGGGTGATGGCGATCTCGTCGTTCAACCATGCGGTGACCAACTCGGCCAAGCCGCCCACAAACAGCAATCCGTTGATTTCGCCCTGGTGTGGTGGCCATGCCCGGTCGCCGTACATGCGGGTGGCTTCGTCGGCCACCATCTGAGCAAAGCCCCGCAGCGCTGCACGTCGGTGGGTGCGCAGAGGTTCGAACGCGGCGGATTCGATCATCGCAACACGTCCCTTGCGTGGATCGTCGGTCAAGATGGTGACGAACGAGGCGATGGCATTTCGTACGCGCTGCTCGAGCGTCCCGCCGCTCGCCCGAAGTGCGTCCAGTCCGGCTTCGCGGACTTCGTCGGCGATTCCGTCCAGGACCTTCTGCAGGACTTCGTCTCTGCTGGTGAAACTTTCGTAGAAGTACCGCTCGGTCAACTTGGCGTGCGCGCAGATGGCGGTCATGGTGGCACCACTCTTGCCTGTGGCAGCAAAGACTTCCAATGCGGCTTCGAGCAAGGTTTCACGCCGCAGTGCTGCACGCTGGTCGCCGCTCAGGCCCGCGTATCGACGTGGCGTAGGAGAAGTCATAGGTCGATATTGACAGATCCGATCACTGTGACGCAGACTACCAATATCTGACAGGATGCACTGTCAGATCAATGCGGAAGTCGAGGTTCATCCATGTCCAAGATCCTGGCCGATCCACCAGCACAGTCGCAGTTACTCCCGATCTCGGGCCGATCGGGGCTCCCCGGTGTCGGGCACGCACTCGAATACATCCGCGATCCCCTCGCCTTGATGCAAAAGCACTGGGACCGCTACGGCGAGGTCTCCTGGTTCTCCATGATCGGGCGACGTTGGGTCGCGGTCCTCGGACCCGACGCATGCCAAGAAGTGCTGCAGAACAAAGATCGAGCATTCATCAACGGCGACGGCTGGTCGGTCCTGATCGGCCCCTTCTTCCACGGCGGTCTCATGCTTCTCGACTCGGAAGAACATCTACGACACCGACGAATCATGCAGGAGGCATTCACCCGATCACGCCTGGAAAAAACAGTCGACGTTCTCAACCCGGCGATCGCCTCGGCGCTCGACGCCTGGACTCCCACCGACGGATTCCGCGCCTACACCGCACTCAAATCACTCACCCTAGATCTCGCCACCGACATCTTCATGGGAGGCGCGGAAAGATCCACCGAGAGCGAAATCGACTCGGTGAAAAAAGCTTTCGTCGATTGTGTACAGGCAGCCACCTCAGTCGTGCGCTACAACGTCCCAGGAACCAGGTGGAAGCGAGGACTCGACGGACGCCGGGTCCTGGAAGACTTCTTCCGGCAGTACCTACCGGCACGCCGATCACACGAAACCGATGACCTGTTCTCCGTGCTCTGCCACATCGAATCCGAAGCAGGACAACGCTTCAGCGACGACGAAGTCGTCGACCACATGATCTTCCTCCTGATGGCCGCGCACGACACCTCCACCATCACCATCTCCACGATGATGCAATACCTGGGCCAACACCCACAGTGGCAGGACAGATGCCGGGCAGAGTCCCTCGAGTTGGGAACAGCGTCACCGAGCTACGCCGATCTCGACCGACTCGTCAGCCTCGATCTGGTCATGAAAGAATGCCTCCGGATCGTCTCTCCGGTACCGGTCATGGCGCGCCGCGCGGTCCGCGACACCCAGGTCCAGGGACATTTCGTGCCAGCAGGAACGTACGCGGCGGTGGTGCCGCATTTCACGCACCACATGTCGCAGTACTGGCCCGAACCAGAACGCTTCGATCCCGAGCGCTTCGCGGAGCATCGACGCGAAGACAAGGTGCACCGATACGCGTGGGAGCCGTTCGGTGGTGGTGTGCACAAATGCCTCGGCATGCACTTCGCCGGCGCCGAGATCAAAGCGATCATGCATCATCTCCTTCTGCGCTTCGACTGGCGCGTCGACGCCGACTACGTCGCCCCGCTCAACTTCACGTCCCTGCCGTTCCCCTCCGACGGACAACCGGTCGATCTGCGTTTCCTCGCGCAGTGAGGATGCGCCAGAAAGCTTGCTCTACAGGCGGATGCAGTCACCCTCCTGATCGCTCACATCATCGACGAATGCTCTGACGAGTTCGTACCGTCCTACGAAAGTACAAACGGACGCAACGAAATTCAGTTCTCCCACAAAACATCGACGTAGTAGGAGTTGGCGTGGAACGTACCCTGTTCGAACCGGAACATGATCTTTTCCGGGAGTCCTTCCAGAAGTTCTTGGCACAGCACGTCGCGCCCTTCCACGACAAGTGGGAAGAGCAGAACATCGTCGATCGCGACGTCTGGGTGGAAGCCGGCAAGCAAGGTTTCCTGGGAATGGCAGTTCCCGAGGAATTCGGCGGCGGCGGCGTCAAAGACTTTCGATACAACGTCGTCATCACCGAGGAAGCGACCAAGGCTGGTTACAGCGGTATCGGTTTCATGCTCCACAACGACGTCGTGGCGCCCTATCTGGTCGATCTGTGTAACGACGAGCAGAAACAGCGTTGGCTGCCGGGATTCACCTCGGGAGAACTGATCTCTGCGATCGCCATGACAGAACCCGGAACCGGCAGCGACCTACAGGGCATCAAGACCAGAGCCGTCCGCGACGGCGATGACTGGATTCTCAACGGGTCCAAGACGTTCATCACCAACGGCATCAACGCCGACATCGTCATCGTCGTTGCGTGCACTGACCCCGACATCGGAGCGCAAGGCTTCAGCCTCTTCGTTGTCGAGCGCGGAATGCCAGGCTTCGAACGAGGGCGCAACCTCGACAAGATCGGGTTAAAGGCACAAGACACCGCAGAACTGAGCTTCACCGACGTCCGAGTCCCCGCATCCAACATGCTCGGCGAGGAGGGAATGGGCTTCCTCTACCTGATGAAGAACCTTCCCCAGGAGAGGCTTTCCATCGCCGTGGTCGCTGCTGCAGTCATGGAATCCGTTCTGGAAAGCACGATCCAGTACTGCCGCGAGCGCAAGGCCTTCGGCAGGTCCATCGGTAGCTTCCAGAACACCCGATTCGTACTGGCGGAAGAGACCACGAAGACTACGGCCGTCCGCGTTCTCGTAGACAAGTTCATCGAGCAACTCAATGCCGAGAAGTTGACCGTGCAAGAAGCCGCCATGGCTAAGTGGTGGACCACCGAAGCCCAGGTCAAACTGATCGACCGATGCCTCCAACTCCACGGCGGCTACGGCTACATGAAGGAATACCCCATCGCTAAGGCATACATGGATTCTCGCATCCAGACCGTCTACGGCGGCACCACCGAGATCATGAAGGAGATCATCGGGCGATCCTTGAACCTTTGATCGAGTCCGCAATCAAGACCTGGAGTGGAACTGTCGGCGGGCTGAATTTTCGATGTAGATATCTCTACTTGTGACAAATTGAGCATCTACCGAAGCGATAGCCCCTGGGGCATTCACGATGGCGAGGGTCACGGTGCGTCAGATCGGAAGAATAACCCTCTGAAATGCGGAGATCGAACTCCCGAAGGCTGCAATCCGGAGCATTCAGAGGAGTCGTCATCCTCACTAAGCTCAATACCGTTTACTTACGGCGGCGGTAGGGACTGCGCAGCGAGGACACGGGGTCGGTGGTCGATGCGTGGTGCGCCTCGGTGGTGTGGGTGTTTGACGTGAAATACGGACATTTTCCGTTTGACGACGCGGGGATTTGCTCGGTGGGTTCGGATGGGCAGTAGTTCGCGGACGACTTCTGCTGTGACGCGGCGGTAGGCGTCGGTGTGGGTGTCAGGGGGAAAAACCCGGGTGGCTCGTCGTGCTGCGGCGAGCGGCCCGCAGGGTCCGGGAGAAGGAAATCCTGTCTGGATCTCGTCCGGAATGGTCTGCTATGGAATGCATTACAGATCTGATGGCGTAGTGCACGCAGAGATGCCCGTAGACTTCTTGGAGGACTCCGTCGGAGGTTTTCGATCGTAGGACCACCCTTGGTCCGCGCTGGTGGGTTTTCAGCTCGTCGAATGCGGTCTCGATTTCCCATCGTTGGGCATACAGTACGGCGACCTCGTCGGCGGGTGCGTCCTGCGGGTCGGTGATCGTAGTCAGCAGACGGTAGGTGCGCTGCTCGACGTCGTTGATCGCAGTGTCGGTGCTCGTATCGGTATCGGTGGCGTCGAGGGTGTATTCGATTACGCGGACCGCGACACCGTCGCGGTCGTTGTGGCGTGCGGTCGTGCCAGGATATATGTGTGAGGCGAAAGAGCCATCGGCGTACCGTGTCTCGACGGGCAGTATCGCGTTCGACTTCATTCTCCACACCAGATCGGCTCCGGTCCTGGCGCATCGATTCCACAGGGAGTAGCTGAAGAAGCCGCGGTCCGCCAGCACCAGCATTCCCGCTGTCATCGATGTGGTCACCGACTCGGCGAGGGTCTGCTCGCCCTGTTTGTACGGCCCCAGTGCCACGTTGATGATCGCGTGCGAGCCACACTCGGCCAGTCCCAGGACGCGAACTTGCGGGAATGCCCCACCACGTCCACCGCCACGCGAGGACGGTGGACGACCGAAATACTCCACATTCCCTGCGGTGTCGGGCACATCCAAGGTCAACCCGTCGATACTGGTCAACTGCCATCGCCGATAGAAATCGCCTGGGACACTGCGATCAGCCAACGGCTGAGCAACCCTGGCGTACAACATCTTCAGTGCCTCGGACCCCAACCGTCTGCGAGCCTGAAACAGTGCCGCCTTCGTCGGAACCGTCCACTGGTGCGACCAACCAGAGGCCCACTCGAGACCTGTAACCAACTTGCGGATCACCTCCTCGTACGAATCGGAGGAGAACAATCCCAGTGCCAGAACGTAATACACCACAACTCGCGCCGGCAACAATCGTGACCGCTGCTCCACTCGGTCACACTCGACCAACACTTCGTCGACCACATCCGGTGGAAACACCCGCGTCAACACACCCAACGAAATATGGTCCGTCAACCGCTGAGAATCATCCGGTTTCACCCATCCCACACGCGGCATGACTCAAGAATAACACCCTTGTCATTCTAAGTAAACGGTATTGGGGCTAAGCTCGGATCTTCATTGCACTCACGAGGTCCCCGTCGACGGTGAAGATGAAGGTGCTCGGCCCGTTGAATCCGTCGCCACCTACCTGTACGATCACCGTCACGTCGGCACCGACTACTTCGACACTGTCCACTGCCAGCGTGGCATTCTTGCCGATGAACTCGGCGTCACTCCAGGACCGAATGTCGGCGCCGCGAAATTCACGCCCCCAGTCGTCGACGACGCCGTCGGATGTGAACGAGGCCGAAAACGCGGAAAAGTCATTCGCATTCACGGCATCGATGGCGGCACGGACCGGACCAGGCAGTTCAACCGACATCACGTGGTTCCTTTCACCTACTGTCTCCGAACAGAACACTCACCAGCAGAACAATATCTCGCGTATTCACACCACCACCGCAGGCCGCGTCGACGAGACGTGCGGTGTCGACACCACCGGCCGGTCCAGTCCCGCGAGAATGTCGACTGCAGCGGTGATGTCGGCGAGCGATCGCGTGTACGGAATCCGCTGGTGATCGTCGAAGGAATAGCCCGTACCGAATCGAGGCCCAGGCGCCAACAGCAACCCCCGCGACTGCGCTTCGACGACGAGTTCACTCGACCGCATCCCCTCGGGAAGACTGCACCACAGGGCCAACCCGCCACCGGGGATCCGAAAGCCCCAGCCCGGCAGACGATCACGTACTGCGGCGACGACATGGTCGCGGGCCATCGTCAACTCGTCCGTGCGACGCCGCCGAACCTCGTCGTAGTGCCCGAGCAACTCCGTCACGGCCAGTTGATCGAAGACCGACACCGAAAGTTGGCGTCGCGCATACGTTGCGGCGACCTGTGCCAGCAGCGACGCCTCCGCACGCACCCACCCGACTCTCAACCCACCCCACACCGTCTTGCTCGTCGACCCGATCGTCACCGTCGCCACATCCGGTGTCGCAGTACCGAATGGCTCGATCGGGGGCGATCCATCGAGACAGAGATCGGCTGCCACTTCGTCGACGATCGTCAGGACCGCGTGTCGATGCATCGTCGCCGATAGTTGGCGGCGAGGCTGAAGCGGCAGTCGCGATCCTGACGGATTGGAGAAATCGGGCATGAAGTAGGCCAGCGTCGGTGCGCTCTGGCGTGCGGCTCGATCGGCTGCCGCCACGAACTCGTCGGCGTCGTCGGGGTCGATCGGCACCGGAATGCACCTACCCCCTAGTGACTGCACGACTTCGACGACACCCGGATATGTCGGGTGCTCCACCAGCACCCGAGCACCAGGTTCGACGAAAGTCGCCAGCACCGCATGGATGGCATCGGTCGCGCCCGCGGTGACCAGGATGTTGTCCATGACTGTCGGCACCCCGCGATCGCGGTAGTACGCGGCGATCGATTCGCGCAGATCAGGCAGGCCGAGTGGGGTGTAGCCGCCGGTGCCGAGTCGACCACGAACGTTCTCTGCTGCCGACTCGTACGCCCCGACCAACAGAGGAGAGGCCGACGGCGCGGCGTTGACGAACTCCAGCGTCGCACTGTCTCGGTCACCGGCGAGCGAACCCCACGATGCCGTCGGCCCCGTCGGCGAGACAAACGTTCCCGAGCCTCGCTGCGCACTGATCAGACCGTTCTCGCGGAGATATCGATACGCGGAGGCGACGGTGACGCGAGAGACGTCGAGGCTGATGGACAGGGCCCGCTCGGCTGGCAGCCGGGTCAGCGCGGACACTTCACCGCTCTCGATCAATCGACGCAACTCGTCCGCGATTTCGAGGTAGAGCGGACCACCGGACCTTTTCCGCAGCGTCGACGGGTTGATCCGGGCCGCCAATTCAGGCGCCGTGATCGCAGTGGCATCGAACGAGTCCATACATGCCACTTTCGCACACTGGACTGCACTTTATCGACTGAATGCAGTCCATTGTAGGAACCATGATCGCAATTGGAGTGGTATTGGCCTTGTCCGTCGTCGGCGCGGGTTGGTCCCTTGCCGCTGTGAGGACCGGCGGCCGATGCGCCCCCACCGGTCCCCCACGCAGCCGCGTCCATGCCGATTGAGCCATGCCGATTGAGCCGGGCCGACTGAGCCGGGCCGACCGGCGCTAGGGCACCCAGTACCGCGTAGCCAGCTGGTCGATCAGCGGATCGTCCTCGTCCGCATCGTCGAGAGCGGCGAGGTCGTCGCTGATCGCATTGATTCTAGGATCGTCGCCCTCAGCGATTTCGGCGTCCGTACCGCCATCAGCTGCAAGCTGATCGAGAAGCTTTGCGCGCACACGCGCCTTCAGTGAATCGCTCACTCGTCGTGCTCCTTCCTCGGCCTGCTCGAACAACCGTGCTCGAACCCAACTTAGTTGATCGATCCGGTCGATATCCGTCAGCCGAGCACCCATTCGTCCGGCGCGAAGAGCTCGCAGTGCACCCGGGCCGGGTCCACGCCCCGTTCGGCGAGTTGGGTCCGCACCGCCTGAACGAAACCATTGCTTCCACACACGTAGAACGATGCGTGCAGCGGGAGTTCGACACCTGTGAGATCCATCAGCCCGTGCCTGGTGCCCGGCGCATCCTCCGGCTCGGAGTACCAAACTTCGAGGTCCGCGCCGGGCAACCCGTCCACCAGCTGTCGTTGACGTTCTCTGAGCGGATGAGTCGCAGGTGAGCGATCCGCGTGGAGAACGAGCACCTCGCACCGTGCCGCCCGACCACGGAGGTGCTCGAGAATCCCGTTCATCGGGGTGATTCCGATACCAGCCGAGATCAACACAACGGGCCCGGAACCGATTTCGTCGGTCGGGAGATCACCGAACGGCAAGCTGACGTCGATGACGTCGCCCGGTCGCAGACACATCGCAATCCAACTCGACACCTCGCCCGCTGGGCAGCCACCGGAAGCGGCAACCGGTTTGACCGCGAAAGTCAGTTCCTCGGCGTCGCCGTCCGTGATCAGGCTGTACTGCCGGATCTGTCGCGCGCCGTCGGGCAGGGTCACCCCGACCGACACGTACTGACCCGGTTGCCGGCTACTCGCCGCGGCCCAGTGTCCGGCCACGCTGATCACCACTGCACCGGATGGATCGTCGACCCGCTTCGTGACCGTGGCACGGTGAAACACCTGCCCCGCTTCGACACCGGACTCCTCGTACAGCCGGCGTTCGAGGTCGATGAGTGTGTCAGCCATCGACCAGTAGACGCGATCCCACGCTTCGGCTACATCTGCAGTGACGGTCTCGGCCCCGAGTACCTCGACGATCGCAGCGAAGAGATGTTCGTGCACGATCGAGTACTGGTCGGCGGTGATCCCGAGAGATGCATGCTTGTGCCCGATCCGGGAGAGCAACTGTTCCGGGTGCGGCAAATCGGGGTCGACCAGGTGTGCGGCATACGTTGCTATCGATGCTGCCAGCGCCCGTTGCTGAGCCCCCTGCGCCTGGTTTCCCCTGTTGAACAGGTTTCTCAGTAGCTCCGGACGGGCCTCGAACATACGGGCATAGAAGTTGGTTGTGATGGTGTCGATGTTCGCTCCGACGAGCGGCAACGTGGCGCGAATGACATCCGCGTGCGCGGGATCGAGTCCTCGATCGACCGCGAGTGGGCTGGATGTGGACATGGGTGTTCCTTCCGATGGACGAATTGCCGATCCGAGAACGCTGCCCGGGTCAGGGTGTAGGTGCAGAAATGATGGTGAGAGGGATCGTTGGCGACGCGGCCAGCTCGTCGATCGTGTACTCGTCGAGTTCCCGATAGAACGCTTCCTTGGCGGCCGCCAGTGCGCGGCGGAGTCGGCACCCTGCGATGAGCGGGCACGGATGCTCGCCCGCGCAGTCGACTACCTCGCGATCCCCTTCGAGCAGACGGATCAAACGGCCGGCCGGAATCGACCGCCCGGTGTCGGTGAGAAAAATGCCACCGGTGCGGCCGCGCTGGGCTCGCACGCACCCCAGTTCGACCAGTCGCGTGACCGCCTTGGCCACATGATGTTCCGACGCGTTCACTTTGACGGCGATCGCACCGGTGGTCACCCGTGGTCCGTCGGTGCCCACGGCGGACAGCAACATCATCGCCCTCAGGGCCAGATCGCTGAAGCGAGTCAGTTGCATGTCCACCACGATAATAAACCCGCACCACTGATGCGAGTTTTTAGGCCGTGCGTTCAAACACCACGTTTCGTGCGGCTTTTACACCAGCGCATTCGCCGCAAACTCGCCTGAAATCAGGCGTCCGGGGACCCGCTCACTCGTCGTCACCCTTCTTGAACACGCGACGCGCCGTCGGGATGAGCACGACAAGCGCCCCGATCAGAACCACTACCGAGAATATTTCCAACAACACAACCCTGCTCCTAACTCTTGTCACGGCGCGGACTGGTCACGGTGCGAGCCAGCTGCCCGCCGGAATGTTTCGCCACACGGTGAACGCCAGCACGACCAGCACTCCCGCAGCGAAGACCGCCGCCGAGGGCCGACGCAATGACAGGGACCGGCCGCGCACGCGCGCGATGGCCCATACCGCCCAGATCACGACGCCGATGACGCCGAGCACCACCGTTAGTGCGTTCGACGACAGCGCCGACACGATGTCGCCGTGCACGAGGGCGCCGAATGCCCGCGTCGCGCCGCAGCCCGGGCACCACAGCCCTGTCACTGCGTGAATCGGACACGGCAGGTACGAGGACGTTCGTGGATCCCGGACGTACAGCGTCGCCGCCGCGGTAACCGCCGCAGCCGCGACGGACGCCGGTCCGGCGAGGGCGCGGCGGGTCGACGTGGACGGGGCGGTCATACAACCAGCCTAAGCGCGACAGGCGGTGTTGCGCCGCCGAGTAGCATTGCGCTTCTATGTGGATCGGTTGGATAGAGTTCGATTTTCTTCTCGGTGACGTGCATTCCCTCAAGGAGAAGCGCTCACGTATCAGACCTGTGGTGGCGGAGATGGCCCGGAAATTCGCGGTCTCGGTTGCGGAGACCGGGCATCACGATCTGCACCGACGGGCCGAGATCGGCGCATCGGTCGTCGCCGGTGATCAGGCGCATGTCATCGATGTGCTCGACCGCCTCGAGCGTGTCGCGGCATCACGCCCGGAGCTCGAACTCGTCGCGGTTCGTCGTCGGACCATTCGGAGCGACGACATCTGAAGGTGTAAGCCCATTTCGTTAGCATCGAGCAATGCTTGGTACCGACCGCTCGCGACCCGCCTGGGACGATGATCCCGTCGTCGCTCGGTGGCCGGGCCTACCGCAGCTGGACACCGACGTCAGCGCAGATGTCTGCGTCGTCGGGCTGGGTGGTTCGGGGCTGGCGGCTATCAGCGAACTCGTCGACCGGGGGCATGACGTCGTCGGTATCGACGCGGGCCGCATCGCCGCGGGGGCCGCTGGGCGAAACGGCGGGTTCTTGCTCGGCGGACCGGCGACGTTTCTGCATGAAGCCCTCGCCGCGTGGGGCCCGTGTGCGGTCGATCTCTATCGCGCGACCTTGGACGAAATCGACTCGCTGCACCGAGTTCTCGGTTCGGATGTCATCAGTCGGACCGGGTCGATCAGACTGGCGGGATTGCCTGGCGCGCTGCCGGATGTCGCCGATGCGCAAGACTGTGCTGCGCTCGCACAGTGCTTGCGCGAGAACGATATTGCAGTCGAGGAATACTCTGGCGAGCTGGGGTATGGAATCTTCCTGCCCGAGGACGCGGTCATGAATCCGGCTCGTCGCGCACTGGGCCTGGCCTCGACTCTGCAGGGGCGAGCGGCCCTGTACGAGCGCACACCGGCGTCGACCATCGGCAGCAGATCCGTCACCACCCCCTCGGGAACGATCAGCTGCGATCTGGTTCTCGTCGCGATCGACGGCAGGCTCGAGCGGGTCCTTCCTCAGCTGGACGGCAGGGTCCGGACGGCACGGCTGCAGATGTTGGCCACCGCGCCGATCGCAGCGCGGCGGCTGCCCTGCCCGGTGTATGGGCGATGGGGTTACGACTACGCCCAGCAGGATGCGGCGGGGCGCCTGTTCGTCGGCGGTGGCCGCGATAGGTTCGCCGAGGAAGAATGGACGTTCTCGAGTGATCCGACCGCACCGGTTCAGGACTACATCACCGAGGTCGCCGAATCGATGGCAGGCGGGCCGGTTTCGGCGAATGCGCGCTGGGCGGCGTCCGTCGGGTTCACTGCCGACGGCAAGCCCCTGTGCACGGAAGTGGTGGACGGTGTCATCGCTTTCGGCGGCTACAACGGGACGGGGAACCTCGTCGGGCCGGTCACTGCTCGTGCCGCCGTGGCACTCGGGCTCGACGGAACGCCGATACCGGAGTACCTCACGGGTTGAGCGAGACACCGATGGCGCGCCGAGTCCGGCGGCAAGCCAAGTCAGTTCGTCGAGCTTCGTGGCGGTCGGTGAAGACGAAGCATCGTACGCAAGGGAGCCAACAGGTTGTTTGCGTGGTCTCGAGTCATCGGCGTTCTTTCGAAGGAACATTGGGCGAGCACCAATCCATCGAACAAGGCGACTATCAGCTCACCGAGCTGTTCTGGGGAGTCGCCACCCAATCGGGCAGTGGCTTGCACGACGAACTTGGCCCGAAACGCCTTCATGGTCGACGAAAGTTCGTCGTCGCGTGCGGCCAACAGGAAGAGTTCGAGTCGGGCCTTGCTGTGCACGATGCCGGACGGGCCGAGCCACGACACCAGAAGCGCGGAGAGTGCGTCGACAGCATCGTCCGCTGGACTCGGCTGCCCCGCCGGTAGGGCGGCTACTTCCGCGAACTCGATCTCGACCAACCTGGCAGCAGCGAGGGCGATGAGCTGTTGACGGGTTCGGCAATAGTACGAAGTCGACCCACGTGCCAATCCAGCTCGATCATCGACCGCGTGGTGGGTGAGTCCACGCGAGCCGTCTGTGCCGAGGACGTCGATCGCGGCGTCGGCGATAGAGGCACGTCGAGCATCCACCGGTTTCCTCCTCCATGCCGCTCGTAGTTTGGTGACTTGTAACAGATGCAATCTCAGACCCTCTATAACTATAGAGGGTCGAGGTAATCTCGAATCGATGCGGAAGCTGCTTGTCGGCGTAGTCGACGGGCGTGGCTGCCGCGCCGCCCTGTGCACATCGCCTGAAAGATGCTGGTATCCCTGGACATGAGCAAATTCTCCGCAGTTCCACGTCGGCATTTCCGCCGGATCGCCGCTTCCGTCATCGTGACCTCAGCCGTGATGGCTTGCCTCGCCGTTGGAGTGGCGGGTGCAAATCCACATCCGATCGGCGACGAGTTCTACGTGGGGCCAACGCTCACCACCGAGACCCGGCCGGGCGTCCTGCTCCGTCACGAATCGACAGCCGTAGCCGCAGCGGCCCTTCCCACTGCTCTCCCGTACGAGCGAATCCTGTACACGAGCACAAAGTCCGACGATTCGATGGCCGCGAGCTCAGGTTCACTGTTCAGTTCGAACGCTCCGTGGACCAGCCCGACGCCACGACCGATTGTCGCTTTGGCACCCGGAACACAGGGCCAGGGCGATCAATGCGCCCCATCCAAGACGATGGCCGAGCCGTTCAACGCCAATGCACCAACTGGACTGTTTCAAGTGGAAATTCCCTTGATCGTGAACTTCCTCTCGCGCGGCTTCGACGTGGTCATGACCGACTACACCGGTCTCGGGACAGCTGGAGTCCACACCTACGTCAACCGCGTCGATCAGGGAACCGCGGTACTGGACTCGGTGCGCGCTGCCCTGAGCCTTCGACCGTCGGCCGACCGAAGCACTCCCGTCGGGCTGTGGGGCTACTCGCAGGGCGGTGGCGCCGTCGCATCCGCAGCGGAGCTGGCCAGCAGCTACGCTCCTGAATTGACGATCGCGGGAACCTACGCGGGAGCAGTTCCGGCCGACCTTGCCCGCACCCTCGATCGGATCGACGGTTCGATACTCAGTGGCGCTATCGGATACGCACTGAACGGCTTTCGGGAAAGCAATCCAGAGCTTGGACCGATCATCGACGCGCAAACCAATGATGTCGGAAAGAAGATGCTTGCCGATGTCGCCGAACAATGCACGGTTCGAACTGCCCTGACCTACGGGTTGAAAAGCACCGGAAATTACACCGTCAGCGGGCGTCCGCTGTCGGAACTGCTGAGCTCGATTCCAGAAGCACAGACAGTGCTGGAAAAGAACAGAATCGGCACGATGGCACCGAGCGGACCAATCCTTCTTCATTCGGTCAGAACAGACGACATCGTCGACTACGGACAAGTAGCCGATCTCGCGGAACAGTGGTGCGGTGCAGGTGGAACTATTCGATTTGACTCACAGGATTCGCCGTCGATCGTCGGGGGTAGCGGTATCAGTCACCTGGGTCCCGCACAACTGGCCTTCCCTCAATACGTCCAGTGGCTCAGTGACCGGTTATCGGGAGTCGCCGGTGGCGGTCCGTTCTGCGCGTAGAAGTAAGCGCATCGCGTAGCCCGCTCGGCCCGACCCCTCGGTCGAGGGCGATGATGAGCGCTGCGCACCCGATCCCGGACAGCACCAGCGCCGAGCCGAACATCGCTGTGTAGCCGAACAGATCCCCTACCACCCCGGCTGCAAGTCCGGCTGCACCCTGGGCGAACACGACCGCACACGCAATGAGCGTGTAATCGCTTCCTGCGAAGCGTTTTTCGGAGGCATCCATCATCAGAGCGAATACCGCGACCGTCGCCGCGCCGCCGAGAACGTGCTCGGTGATGTTGGCGGTGACCAGCAACGGGAAGCCGCCGATACCCATTGACGCAGCCACGTAGAGCCCGAGGCTCAGGGTCTGGCTGACGCCACCCACCAGCAGAGCGTTCCGCCGTCCGTATCGGAAGGACAACCAGGCGCCCAGTGCGGCACCACCCAGGGCGGCGACCGAGGACACTCCGCCCTCCACCAATGCGATCTGGCCGAGCGTCAGGCCGCTGTCCGAGAGGAACGGTCCGACCAGCGCCGAGCCCATCGAATTACCGAATTTGAAGCCGATGATCAACGCGATGAAGGCGAACATGCCGGGTCTACGCAGGCGATACCACCACGTGATCGCAAGACGTGCGGGTGCGTCGACCTCATCTCGTTCGCCTGCGGCGTCAGCGTCTTGCTCGCCTGCGGCGTCAGCGTCTTGCTCGCCTGCGGCGTCAGCGTCTTGCTCGCCTGCGGCGTCGGCGGCGCTCAGTTGCCCGCGCATCAACCAGACCGGGATGGTTGCGATCAGCAGCAGCGCCGCCATCGCGACGAACAATGCCCGCCAACCGGCAAAGCTGAACAGCCACAGCAATACCCCACCGCCGCACACCATTCCGATGCGATAGGCGCCGACTTGAAGACCGTTACCCAGGCCGCGTTGCGCCACCGACAGCGTGCGCACCGCGATCCCGTCGGTGGCGATGTCCTGAGTCGCAGAGACCGCATTCATCACGAAGATGCCGAGGAACAACCACTGCAGCGTCGAGGACAGGTCGAGAAACGACAACGCCAACGCGATCGCAGCTGCTGCGGATTGCAGCGTCAACAGCCACCGCCTGCGGGTTCCGTATCGGTCGACGTACGGTGCCCACAGAAATTTCAATCCCCAGGGAAGAAAGAGCACGCCCGCCGCGCTGATCTGGACCAGCGAGTATCCGGATTCGCGCAGCACCACCGGCAACGCCTGGGTGAAGAACCCGAAGGGAACACCCTGCGCGAAATACAAGGTGCCGAGCAGCGTGAGGGTTCCGGCGGTGAAGGAGGCCGGACGCAACGCGTTTCTCATGCCGGCCATGGTGTCAGAGCATCATGAACGTCGCCCGTCGCTGATTGCGTGATCGTAGAAGCCGACAACTCCTGCGGCGCCATGGACCGCGAACTCGCCTTGCTCGCCGGTGGTGCGTGCGGTGTCGGTCAGGCCGCGGAGCGCCAGGTTCACCAGCCGGTCCAGCGAGTGCCAACGGTGCGCGGGGTCGGCGGCGTCGCCGACGGCGGCCTCGTCGAACTGTTGAGCGACCTCCGCTTCGAGCGCCCGTAGTTCGTCGAATACCTCGCCGTCGACATCGATCTCCGCTTGATTGTCGAGAACCACGCGCGCCGCCCACCGGATCTCGTCGACGTGGTTTCCGAGCCACAGCCGTCGGCGGTACACCTCCCCCAGCGATGGCCACCGCTTTCGAGCGGCCTGACGAGTTTTGCCGGTGACCAGGGCGAGGTCGGCGAGACTGGCGCCCAGCCAGATTGCCGTCGTAGCAGCAGCTTCCGTCGTAGCAGCGGCTTCCTGCACGATCTGAGCTTCGCGGGCGAGAGACTCCTGCAATCGGTGCAGTGCACCGGCGCGGCGGTCACGCTCGTCACCGATATCGGTTGGCTTGTCGCTCGACACCAGGTCTGACAACTTTTGGTTCACACCGTCAGGTTAGACCGTAAACCAGCGGTTCACAACCCCTACGGAACGACGGTGACGCTTCCGGTCATATCCGGGTGCGGGGTGCAGTGGTAGGAGAACGTGCCCGGTTCGTCGAAGGTGTACGAGAACGTCCCGGACTTCAACAGGGGGCTTCTGAACGACTTGTCGTCGGCCACGACATCGTGCGCCATCCCGCCGTCGGCGAACACCCAGGTGACGGTGTCTCCTACGCTGACCGTGAGCTCGGACGGCGAGTATGAGCGGTCCACCACGTTCACCTGATTGGGCGGCGGCGGAGCAGCTGGTTCTGTGGGCGGCGGAGACGAGCAGGAGACAACGCTGCCGAGCACCACACTCGCCAACACGATGGTCGAAAGTTTCACCCGATCCACACTACGTGCCTACCTGTCACACAATCGTGAGCCGTTTCGTCCACTCGGGTGACGGCACCGAAACCGGTGCCGCGAAGAAAGGACACACATGTTGCCGCACGTGAACGTCACCAAGCAGTTCCCCAGCGCCTACGAGGCCCAGGTGGCGCTCGACAAACGCGCCGCCGAGGCCGCCGAAGCCGCTGGGCTGCCACACATTCTGGTCGAACTGGTGAAGATACGCGTCTCACAGCTCAACGGTTGCGCGCATTGCCTGCGTATGCACACACGCGACGCCGTGGCTGCCGGTGAGAGTGTCGATCGCCTCGCGGTGCTGCCTGCATGGTGGGAGTCGCAGTACTTCACCGATCAGGAACAGGCTGCGCTGGTCCTCGCCGAGCGAATCACCCGCATCGCAGACGAACACACCTCGCCGACTCCTGACACCCACATACCGGCAGCCCTGTCAGAGCAGCAGATTGCTGCGGTGACATGGCTGGCGGTGGTGATCAACGGATGGAACCGCATCGCGATCACCAGTGGGTATCCGGTCGGCTACCCGGTTGGCTGAATCAGCTCCTCCCCGAGCCAACCACCCTCGGTGACGCCGCGCGGTAAAGCGAACACCGAGGAGCCGATCGGCGTCGTCCACTCGTTGAGCGCGTCGTGCTCGTCGAGGCGCTGCTGGACGGGAAGGAACTGGCTCTCGATGTCCCGCTGGTACGCCGCGAAGATCAGGCCCGAGTTGCTGGTCGCGCCGTCCGCGGGCGGGTCGTCGTAGTTGTACGCCCGACGCAAGAACCGCTCACCGGCATGCATGGCACGCGCCCGTGCGATGTGCGAACCCGGCGGAATAACGGGAATCCCGAACTTGTCGGTGGCCTCGAAGTCCGTCTCGTCGTGTTCGAATTCGCCGGTGAGCGGTGCGCCCGTATCGAGCCTTCGGCCCATTGTGAACTCTTTTCCATCACGATCCAGAACATCCCAGGTATCCATCTCGATCGCGATTCGGCGCAGCACCAGCGTCGATCCGCCGTCCGAATTCCACACCAGGTCATCGAAATCCACCGCGGGATCCGGATTGACGGTGCCGTCGACCTGCCCCATCAAGTTCCGCATGGTGGTTCCCGACGGGTGCGCGCCCCGCGAGGATCGGAACCCGCGCTGCACCCACTTCACCGATGCCATCGACCGAACGTTCTTGGTCAGCACGCGCACCGCATGCGAGACGGAAACAGGATCGTCGGCGCATATCTGTAGCAGCAGATCACCGTCGTTCCAGCGTGTTTGGAGCTGATCGATGCCGAAGGCCGGCAATGGTTGCACCGGCGACGGCACGCCCGCGGCGGCGAACGCACCCTGCCCCAACCCCACGGTGACAGTGAGATTCGCTGGTATCACCGCCAGTTCGGGTTCGGTGTCGGCCAACGCGGGAAGGCCCTGCGTCAGCCGGGCAGCGTCGGTGGTCCACAGCTTCAGTAGCGAGATCAACTGGCCTCGTTCGATCCCGTCGAGCAGATTCAGCGCGACGAACGTGCCGTGTGCCTGCGCCGCGGTCGAGATCCCGGCCTGATGATCTCCGTGAAACGGTATTGTCTCGCTACCGAATACGGCTTCACCAGGCTCTGCGACCAACCCGTACGCGAGTCCACCGGCGCCGATCACTGCACCACCGGCGCCGAGGGCGGCGACGCCTCCTTTGAGGAGACGTCGCCGGCTGATTCCCGTGCGACCCTGGTGCGGCTTGTCAGCCACTGTAGTTTTCCTGTGCGCCTGCGAAATCGCGGACCTGCGCGGTGAAGGTGGTGCTCGACCCGTCCTCGAAGGTCAGGGTGATGTCGGTGTCGGTGCCCGGTGTCAACGGGTCCGTGACGTTCATCAGCATGAGGTGATCGCCACCGGGGGCGAGCACCGTGGTGTCGTCCGCGGCCACGGTGAAGCCGCCTTCCTTCGGTTGCATCTTCATCGAACCGTCTGCGCTGGGGACAACTTCGTGTAGTTCCATCATCGGCGCCACAGGCGTGGAGGCGGACACCACACGGACCTGCTCCGCGCCGTCGTTGCGAATCTCGGCGAACCCCGCTGTCATGCCCGTATCGACCGACTTGATCCAGCCGTCGGAGATGGTGACCGAGTCCGCTTCACTGGGTGCTTCGTCCGCGCCGCAACCGGCCAACGCAGCTGCGGAAATTGCTACTAAAAGGGCTGTTCTGAAGATTTTCATACTGTCTCCGATGTGTGAGTTGGTGTGGATTGCCGCAGTCCGATGACGGCGTCGATCAGAAGGAAGGCCAACAGGCTGATCCCGAGCAGGGGCACGAACCAGCCGACGACGGCGGCCCCGGTTACCAGCGCCACGATCACCCGGATCGGTTGGCGCCGAACGCCCCCGCGCGCAGGGGTGGCCGAGAACGGCCGACGCTGCCACCACATCAGGTAGCCGCGGACGACTACGGTGACGAGCGCGAGCGCCAACAAGGCCAATGTGAGTTGGCTGGCGAGACCGAACAGAATGCCCATGTGCAGCGCAATGCCCCACATTGTCAGCTTCGCCGCCAGCGGCCAGTCCTCGAACCAGTTGGTGTCCACCACTTGGTTGGTGGCCCCGTCGATGGCGACGGCGCTGGTCGACAACACCCAGGGCTGGCGGGTTTCCGTGACGACGAATGCCGTGCTCGCATCCGCTGGGATCGTCACCTCGACAGCGCCGTCGATCCCCTCGGCACGTGCCGAGCCGAGCACCGCATCCAGGCGAGCGGCTCCCGCGCTCGCAGCGTCACCGGTGACCATCGGCGCCGCCGATGTGTCGTGTCCGGCGTGGTCGCCAGACATCGACGCGGCACTTCCGGTGAGCGAGGAGTCGACTTTCGGTGTGGTCCAGCTCAGCGACGTACGAAGATCGCCGATGTTCTCGCCGGCGTATTTCGACCACGTCAATCCGGTCGCCGACAGGAAGACCAACCCCACAGCGATCCAGATTCCGACGGCGCCGTGCCAGTTGCGGGTACGCGCCCGGCCCGTCAGCGACCGGTCGATGGTGAGCAGTGGACCGCCGCGGTTTCGGTAGCGCCGCACCCACAGCACGACGCCCCCGAGCGCGACGATCCACAGCCACGATGCCGCGAGCTCGCTGTAGATCCTGCCGGGTTCGCCGAGATGAAGGTGACGATGGAGTTGGCTGATCCAGGTCCGCATCGGTAGTGCACCGCTACTGCCGTAGACGACGGATTCGCCGACGGATTCGGCCGTCACGGGATCGACGAAGACCGCTCGACGTTCCGATTCGCCGAGAGTCGGGTCGGTGAACATCACGCGGGTGGTCTCGCCTGGCTCTGCTGCGGGTCGAACCGCCTGTAGCGCCAGGTCGGGTCGAACCAGTGTTGCCGCGTCGACCTGTTCGGCCACCGACGCTGTCGGTCCGGTCGAATCAGTGTGCAGCAGATCGGAATAGACGATGTCCTCGGCGGTCGGCGCGAGGGCGTAGAGGCCGCCGCTGACGGCGGCGACGAGGACGAACGGTGCGATGAGAATCCCGGCGTAGAAGTGGAGTCTCATCATCAGTGACGGTTCGGGCGGCGAGTGTTCGGGCGCCTGCCCGGTTTCGGGCACAACTGTGCCTTGTATGGACATACGAGAACTCGATTCGTCTCGAAAAGAGGTGGTGGCGCCGCTCAGGCGCAGGGGGAAGCCCCACGGGTATCAGGAAATACGAGTGGGGTGAAGCGGACAGCTCAGGCCGGTACGGGAGGCCCGCGTGTTCCTGGTCCCCAGGACACCAACAGTCGGAGAACGACATCGGGTCGATAGTCGACCGTGACGAGGCGCGGTCGCTCCTGCACCGGCAGCACCACGGCAAGGACCGGCAGGATGCGTCGGAGAACCGACACTGCGTGGGTGCAGCCGAGCACTGCGCCGCGGACGAGCAGCGCACACAGCGCGGTCGCCGCAGCGTGCGCGGCCAGCATCGACGGTGTCAGAGCGGAGGCATGATGGTGCTCGCTCGCGATCGACAGAACCGTGTGCCCGACCAACTGGCCAAGAGCAAGCACCGCGACCAGCGGAACGCGTGCCCCCAGCAGGGACACCAGGCCTCCGAGGGCGGCACTGACCACCACGAGAAGAACGAGCGCCGATTCACTCGGCACCATGGTTCCGCCGCCAATTCCGTGGGCGGCGATGGACAAAGACCCGGACACGGCGCCGACGAATGCACCACGCATGCGCGTGGGAGCGTCGAGCCCGGAAGTCATGAAGACACCTTAGTCCACTACTACACAGGCTAGTAGCGTGCGGCTGCTTCGAGCCCGCGCAAGCGATCAGCCGGGGTTCGGCGCGGGCAACTCACACACTTGTCGGCACCGCCGGTGAGGTACAGCAGGCAGCACGAGCACCGCTGGGTGAACGTGCGGCCCCCGACCTCGACGAACCGCGGTCTCGGCATCGGGGAGGCCATCTCCCGCACCAGCCACGCCCCGAATTCGCTGCCCAACGCCCTGTCACCGAGCGCAGCGCCGACGTCGAGGCTGCGGTTGGCGATGGAGTCCGTCGCGATCGCCCACAGCGACTGCCGTCGGGCCCCCGAGACGGCAGACAACGCGTCGACGACGCCACCGAAGGTGCTCGCCAAAGAGGCCGGCAGGCGGTCCACAGCGATCACGCGCTCACTCCGGACGCCGCCGAGGTAACCATCCGGGCGCAGGAAGCACGACGCGTTCTCGACGCCCGGATCGGCGGCCTCCCCCGTCACCATCGCGGTGGCGACGGCGATGTACGCCAGCGTCGAACTGGCCGAGTACCACCACAACGTCCCGTTGACGCGGTCGTCCGTGCAGGTCCACCGCCGACCGGTGTCTGCCACTCGATCGGCCAGCCACTGCCGATCGCACATCACCGACGCCGGCAGATCGAACGGGCCGTCGAGGTACTCCCCCAGCCCTGGCACCCGCGCCGCGGCAAGTTCGTAGACGGTCATGCCAGTCCGTGAATATCGATGGTCGGACGCGGACGGGTGCGGACCGTGGCGCGGATACCGAACACCTCGGCCAGTAGTTCGTCTGTCAGTACCTCGGTGGTTGCACCCGAGGCCACCACCGAGCCGTCGGCGATCACGGCGAGGGAGGTGCAGTACTCCACCGCCAGGCGCAGATCGTGCACAGTGACGACGACAGCGAGCCCGTCGGCGGCGAGATCGCGGACTGCGTTCATGACGAGAAGTTGCTGCCGGAGGTCGAGGTGGTTGGTCGGTTCGTCGAGCAGCAGGATGCGCGGTTGCTGCGCCAATGCTCGCGCGATGGACACGCGTTGCCGCTCCCCACCGGACAGGGCGCCGACATCGCGTCCGGCCAGGTCGAGAAGGTCGACACGGCGCAGACAGGAGGTGACGATGTCCTCGTCGGACGCGCTCGGGCGATCGAACCAGCCCCGGTGCGGTACCCGCCCGAGGGCCACGGATTCGCGGACGGTCAAGCCGACCGACGCCGCGGGTTCCTGTGTCCCGACGCCGACGATCCGCGCCAGCTCGGCTCGCTTCATCTCGTGCGCATCGACGCCGTCGACGAGCACCGACCCACTCGCGGGCGTCAGTGCCCGGTAACAACACCGCAGGGCGGTGGTCTTGCCCGATCCGTTGGGGCCGACGAGTCCGAGCACCTCTCCAGGACGAACCTCGAACCCGATGCTGTGCAACACCTCTTGCGATCCGAGAGTCGCGCTGACGTTGTGTACGAGCAGACTCATCGCATCTCCCTCGCGTAGCGGCGGTAGAGCATGAAGACGAAGATCGGCGCACCGACGAGGGCAGTCACCACTCCGACCGGCACCTCGGTACTCTGCGCAACCGAACGTGCCAGGGTGTCCGCGCCGACCAATGCGATCGCACCGAGCAGCGCCGCCACCGGAAGTAACCGGATCGCTCGCGTACCCACGATATATCCCGCCAGGTGCGGCACCAGCAGGCCGACGAATCCGATTCCGCCGCTGACGGATACGGCCGCACCGGCGAGCATGGAGATGGCGAGTAGTTGCACGATGCGGAATCGCCGGACATCGAGGCCGAGGGCTGCGGCTCCGTCGTCGCCGGTGGTGAGCAGATCCATCTTGGGTGCGCTGACGAGAATGACGATTCCGATGACGATCAGCGCGAGCAAAGGAAACGGCAGGGTCGACCACCGCGCATCACCGAATCCTCCGGCGAGCCAGTGCAACACGCCACTGAGGCTCCGTTCGTCGGCGAAGACCAGCAACGTGAACGTGATCAGCGCCGTGAAAACACTGCTCAACGCGACGCCGACGAGAATGATGGCCGTCGACTGCGGATATCTGCCGCCGATGGCCAGCGCGAGGAACAGCGGAATCATCGCGCCGACGAATGCCGCCGCGGGCACGGTGAACGCGCCGAGCGCACCCGCGCCGATACCGAGCGTCATCACGAGCACTACACCGAACCCGGCGCCTGAGGACACACCGAGCAGGTACGGGTCGGCGAGCGGGTTTCGGGTGACCGCCTGGGCGACCCCTCCCGCCAATGCGAGCGAGGCCCCGACGACAGCTGCGGTCAGCGACCGCGGCAGGCGTGAATCGACGACGATGACCGCCCGAGCCTCTGTCCACCAGGATTCGAATGCTCCTGGCGCCAGTCGGTGGATCACGATGGCCCACACGTCGCCGACCGGAATGCGCACCGACCCGAAGGACACCGCTGCCGCGATGGCCATCAGCAGGGCCGCCGTCAGGAGAACAAGAATGAGACCGAAGCCGATGCGCGAGCGTCGACCAGTCGACGGCTTCGCTCCGGAGGACTGCTTCTCGGCGACGGCTGTCACTGGAAACGGTCCGGATGCAGCGCCTTCGCGATGGTCTCGGCACTGGTGACCAGCCGGGGACTCTCGAAGAAGTCGTCGAGGGGCACGACGATGAAGTTGTCCTCGCGTACCGCCGGGGTCGTCGCCATGATCGGCTGGTTCTTCAGGAAGTCGATCTTGCCCTGCGCCGAAGTGTCTCCGTAGTCGAGTACGACGATGGCCTGCGGAGCCCGTTCGCCCACCACCTCCCAGGTGGTGTCCAGGTAGGGGCGTTCGCCCTCGGGGAAGATGTTGGCCGCTCCGGCCTGGTCGGCGATCAACTGGCCCACGCCGACGCCACCGATCGTCATCGGTGCGGCCTCGCCAGAGTCGTAGAAGAAGGTGGGCGTCGGGGTGACGCCGTCGAGGTCCTCGCGCAGCGCGACCAGCTCGTTCACGACACCGTCGGTGACCTCTCGTGCGGCGTCCGGGACACCCAGGATGTCACCGAGTTGGGTGTAGTCGGTCTCGAGCATGCCGATATCCGCTAGACCGGACCCGCAGTACTCCGAGAACAGGAAGGTCGGAATCCCGATTTCGGTGAACGAGTCTCGTGAACGTCCCTCCTTGGCCTCGAATGCGCTGCGCATGCCGCCGACCACCAGGTCGGGGTCGAGATCGAGGATCTGTTCGCGCGTCGGATACTCGTCGGCGAGACCCTGAATACGCGCGAACTCCTCGGCCGTCTCTGGCGTCGGAGTTGCGTCCTGGTATCCCATGCCGACGATGCGGTCGGCGACGCCCATCTCGATGAGGACCTCGGTGACGTGGTCGTTCATGGAGATGATGCGCTGCGGTGGGGCGTCGAATTGCTGCACGGTGTCGCAGTTGGCGACCTCGACGGTATCGTCGAACGGCGCCGCTGCGGCTGCCATCTCGACCGCGTCGCCGCGGGAACAACCGACGAGCGACACCGCCGCGAGAAAGACGGCGGCGTTCAGGGTAAGGGTGGAGCGTGACACGAGAACCTCACTTGGAGCTCAGAGCCACGAAAATGAGAGCCGACACACGCAGCACGAATTGCCACGCGCGGGGCTGCCGATTCGTAGACCACGACGAATAGGTGCCGCTCACGCAGTCGCTGGGTAATCGGGCTCGCTGCCTCGCGATGAGGCAACCCACCGTTGCGGGTCAGCGCCGGATTTCGACCGGCTTCCCCCTGTGACTGGTGTGCTTGTGTTCGCTGTGCAGTATGCACCAGCACATCACGTGTGTGTCAACGTGCGGCGCACCGCCGGCGCCGTGGAATGCGGCAACAGACGGCTCGGATCGTCGGGGAGCAGAAGCTGAACGTGCGCCGATTCGTCGAATCGGTACGGCTGTGTCAGCACGATACCGGCGAGGTGTTTGCGCAACCGCGACATCTCCGCGCGCACGGTGATGGCCCGGCCGTCGTCGCCGAACAGGTCCGCTGCCATCTGCGCGGCACTGCGGCCGGCTCTGTTGGTCGCGAGCAGATACAGAATTTCGGCGTGTCGGGGTGTGGGCTCGTGCGTCCACTCCCCGGCCTCGCTGCGGATCTGCACTCGTGCGCGTTGAGGCTGCCGCAGATCGAGCACCACGGTCGTCGTGCTGCCCGCCTCCGACGCGGTTGCGTCCGCGTGAGCGTCGGTCGGCCGCACCAACCAGCCACCCGGTAGCGGCTCGAAATCGCATACCCCGAGCGTCGGCAACCAGAACCGACCCGAGGCGAGTTCCTCGGGGAGAAGGATGCGGTTGCGCAGGGCAACGGACTCGACCGCAGCAACCCAGCCGTGCGAGTCGACAGCGAGCGCCGGGGACCGCAACCGAGCGAGCATCGGCGCGGCAACCGAACGCAATCGGTCCAGATTCTGTCGATGCTGTTCACGCAACTGCGATTCCGCGAGACGAGCGATGGCGTCCACCAGCGCCAGCGTGGTCGGATGCACCGTACTCGCGGGGCCGCTGACATCGACTGCGCCGATGACGTGCCCGGTTCGCGGATCCTTGATGGGCGCGCCCGCGCAGGTCCACGGATGATGGCTTCGCACATAGTGTTCCGCCGAGAAGATCTGCACCGCGCGGCGCGAGACCAGCGCGGTACCGATGGCGTTGGTACCCACCGACTCCTCGGCCCAGTTCGCGCCTTCGACGAAACCCAGCCCGTCCGCGCGGTCGAGCACCGACGTCGTCCCGTTCCGCCACAGCACCCGGCCGTGCCGGTCGGCGACCACCAGGATGTTGTCGCCGTCCTGGACCACGGATTCGAGCCCGTGGGCCAGGTCGTCGAGGATGTCGAACAGGCCCGATTCCCGACGGCTGAGCTCGAGGTCCGAGACGTCGATCTGCGGAGTGGCGACGCTGCGCTGCTCAGGGTCGATACCGAGAGTCTGCAGCCGTCGCCACGAGTCCCCGATCACCTCCCGCGGGCGAGCCGGCGACTTGCCGCCGGTCATCGTCGCGTCGTACACGGCAGTGAGAATCTGCGCGTAGCGGCGCGGGTCCTCGCCCGCCGCCAGCGCAGGTTCGGGACCTGTCGACGGTGTCATCACAGTCAATTGTGCTCCAGATCACTTCACGAGCGCAAAGGTGGGTCAGCGGAACACCAGGCCACCGTCGATGAGCGGTGCCTGACCAGTCATGTAGTCCGAATCCGGACCGGCCAGGTACGACACGAACGCCGCCACATCCTCCGGCGTCTGCGCCCGACCGAGAGCGATCCCGCCGACGAACTTGTCGTAGGTTTCGCCCTCGGCAGCACCGGTCAATTCGGCGAACCGCTTGTCGATGGTCACCCACATGTCCGTGCCGACGACACCGGGACAGTAAGCGTTGATGGTGATGCCATGGGAGGCATATTCCTTGGCCGCCGCCTGCGTCAGAGCGCGAACCGCGAACTTGGTGGCGCTGTACACGCCAAGCATCGCGAACCCGTCATGACCGGCGATGGAGGAGGCATTGATGATCTTGCCCTTGCATTCCAGCGCTTTGAACTTCGCTGCGGCAGCTTGAATTCCCCACAACACACCGTCGACGTTGACGGCCCAGATCTTCTTCGTATCCTCCGGTCGCACATCATCGAGCGGGGCAACCTGGGCGATGCCGGCATTGTTGATCATCACATCGAACCCGCCGAGCTCGTTGTGGGCGTGCTCGACGGCGGCGAACACCTGAGCACGATCACTGACGTCTGCGGTGAATGTCGTTGCTGCTCGGCCCTTTTCTCGCACCTCCTCTGCGACCGACTCGATCTTGTCGTTGATGTCGACGAGTGCGATGTCGTGGCCGTCGGCAGCGAGTCGTAGCGCGATGCTGCGGCCGATCCCCTGGCCGGCTCCGGTGACGAGTACGACGCTCATGCTGTTGCTCCTTCGGACGGATCGACCAGAACCTTCATCTTGGTGCCCGCGTGCAGCGCCTCGAAACCGTCGTCGATGACCGACTCGAGCCCGATCTTGTCCACCCAGCCGGTCGTGTCGTACTTGCCCTGCGACATCAGCTCGATGACGGCCTCGTAATCGGCCGAGGTGTAGCACAGCGAACCCTGGATGCGAGATTCGTTCATCACGAGCTTCTGCAGCGGTGTGGTCAAAGGCTTCTCGTAGATCGCCACGCTGACGACGGGCTTGCGCGCACCGATGCACCCCAGGGCAGTCTCGACGGCAGGTTGCACTCCGGCGGCGTCGTAGATCGCGTCGGCGCCACGCCCGTCGGTCCGGTCGGCGATGTAGGCGGGAATGTCGACCGCCGTCGGATCGAGGGTCTTCGCGCCGAGCGCTTCGATCGAGGCACGGCGCGTCGGCGACGGCTCCACGACGTAGACGTCGTCCAGTCCCTTACCTCGAAGGGCGAACCACAGACCGATGCCGATCGGCCCGGCGCCGAACACCATCGCGGTGTCCTCGGGCTTCGGATCGCCCAGTGTCGCGGCATGGAAGGCCACCGACATCGGTTCGACGAGCGCGCCCAGTTCCAGCGAAACGTTCTCCGGGAGCTGGTGAATCATGTTCGTCGGGACGACGGTGTACTCGGCCATGCCGCCGTCGGACATCAGGCCGTGGAACCCGATCTGCTGGCAGATGTTGTAGTTGCCGGCGCGGCACGGCCCGCAGTGCCCGCAGCGATACAGCGGTTCGATTGCGACGCGATCGCCGACGCTCGTGCCCGTCACACCCTTGCCGACCTCGGTGACAGTGCCCGAGAACTCGTGGCCCAGCACCAGCGGCAACTGCTGATGCGTCAGCGGATGCGGCTCGGTGGGGATGAAGATCGGTCCCGCGTAATACTCGTGCAGATCTGTCCCGCAGATCCCGTTGAACCCGACCTTCACCTTCACCTCACCCGCGCCGGGGGTCGGTTCGGGCACGTCGGCGATCTCCACCTTGTTCGGGCCGTAATACACAGCTGCGCGCATCGCTTCACACTCCTGTTCGTTTGATGCGTCCATGTCTATGTGACCTGAGGCACAGGGCGCCAGGGTTGCAGGGCGTTGCATCGCGGGCCGAATGCAACCCCCCGCAACCCTGATGTCGCGTTTGTGATCCAGCTCATAGTTACAGCGCCCAATCCCCGCTGCCCCAGGAGAGCCGATCATGACCACAACAGCAGGCGTCGAACGCGATCCAGATAGTCATTCCGCGGGCTCCACTCCCGCCCGACAGACAACCGCACCCGGCCGAGCGGCGAAAGGCCACTGGTTCGCCTTCGGCGCGGCGAATCTCGCCGTCGTCGTGACGATTTCGCTCGCCACGTGGTATCTCCTCGCCGATCCCACAACCAGTCCGTGGAGCTTCTATCCGCTCCCCTTCAACGCAGCGCTCTTCTGGGCGATCCTGTTCATCGTCTTCATCGGATTCAACTGCGAATTCGCAGGTTTCGACAAGCTCGCCCAACCACTGCGCGGGATCACCATTCTGGTAACGACGGGCATTTTCGCGGTTGCGGTCACATGGCTTCTCGGCAGCGGACTCGGCTCACTGTTTCCGGACTTCGCCGGCTCCCGCGAAGGCGGACTCGGCTACTTCGCCGGCGCACTCTTCGTCCTGTTCGGGTTCGCGACATGGGTGATGGTCGTCCTGAACTGGCAACACTGGCCATGGACCGCCCTGGGGATCAAGCAGCCGTTGATCGGACTGTGCGAGATCGCGTTCGTCGCCGTCCCGACGCTGGCCCTGTACTTCGTGTTCGGTCTACCGTCCGTCTCGCTCTCGGCGACCGATCCGCTGATGACTGTCGACACGGTGCTCGGCTGGTTCTATTCGATGGTCGTCGCCGTTATCCTCACCGGCCAGACGCTCGACAATTGGCCGTGGAAACTGTTCGGCGGTGGCGGCCGGACCGCACTCGCTGCGACCGTCGGGAACGTTCTTCTCGGGACCGCCATCTACTTCCTGATGGTTCCTTTCGCGAAGGTGCTCCTCGGATCGACGGCAACCGCGGAGTTGGGCAGCGTCATCAATCAGTTCCCGGCGCAGATCGGCGTGTGCTGGGCGTTCTGGATGATTTTCTGGGCTCATGGGTTCGGGAACAGGTTCAGCCCGTCGATCCGCGCGGCGCTCACCTTCGCGCTGGCGGTGGGCACTTTCCTCTTCTACTACCACTTCGCCGCGGAACACATCCTGCACGAGCCCGAGGTGGCTACCGGCGTGCACGGCAACGCTCTCGGCTTCGTCGACTGGCTCGTGCTCTGGACGCTGATCTACGTCATCGGCTTTCAGTCGCTCGGCATGAGGAAGCTGTCTCCGGCTCTCGGTACATAGCCGCCCGCGGACCTAGCACCGTTTTTGCCGACCCTGCACATCGGTTCAGGTCATAGCGCATATGCGAGCTCGGCAAAAACGGTGCTAGGTCTTCAGGCATCCAAGCCAGCGTGAGCCACGTCACGTGCAACCCACTGCAACTCTCGACCCAGCAGACGAAAAGGAGTGTGCTGGGTCACAGCACGTACACGAACGACGAGGGAGTAGGCATGACCCAGACCATGGAACCGGCGGCAGCCGCGAAATTCCAGACCCCACAGGAACGCGTCGATGCATGGTTGGCGGACTTCGAGGCAGCGCTCGCTGCCCGCGACCTCGACCGCGTCGCCGCCAAGTTCGCCGTCGACAGCTTTTGGCGCGACCTGGTCACCTTCACGTGGAACCTCAAGACCGTCGAGGGCCGTGACGGCATCAAGGACATGCTCGGCGAGCGTCTCGACGAGACCGACCCGTCCGGCTTCCGCACCACCGAGACGCCCGACGAAGCCGACGGTGTCACGTCGGCATGGATCGAGTTCGAGACCGCCACCAGCCGCGGAAAAGGCCATCTGCGGTTGAAGGACGATCAGGCGTGGACCTTGTTGACCACGATGCAGGAGCTCAAGGGACACGAGGAACGCCAAGGCGCCACCCGCATCCAGGGCGCAGTGCACGGCTCCAACGCCGACACCCAGAACTGGGCGGAGAAGCGTGAGATGGAGGAGAACGAACTCGGCTACACCGTGCAGCCGTACGCGTTGATCGTCGGCGGCGGTCAGGGCGGGATCGCGCTGGGAGCACGCTTCCGCCAGCTCGGGGTACCGGCGATCGTCGTCGACCGCGGCAACCGCCCCGGCGATCAGTGGCGCGGGCGGTACAAGTCACTGTGCCTGCACGACCCCGTCTGGTACGACCATCTCCCCTACCTGCCGTTCCCGCCGAACTGGCCGGTGTTCGCGCCGAAGGACAAGATCGGCGACTGGCTCGAGATGTACACCAAGGTCATGGAGGTTCCCTACTGGACCCGCACCACGGCGAAGTCCGCTACCTACGACGAGGACGCGCAGGAGTGGACCGTCGTCCTCGACCGTGACGGCGAGGAAGTGATCCTCCGTCCGAAGCAGCTGGTGATGGCCACCGGAATGTCCGGCAAGAAGAACGTGCCGAACTTCCCCGGAATGGACGAGTTCGAGGGCGAGCAGCACCATTCGAGCGAGCACCCGGGTCCCGACGCCTATGTCGGCAAGAAGGTCGTCGTCGTCGGCTCCAACAACTCCGCGCACGACATCTGCAAGGCCCTCTACGAAACCGGCGTCGATGTGACGATGCTGCAGCGATCCTCCACGCACATCGTCAAGTCCGATTCGCTGTGCGAGATCGCGCTCGGCGATCTCTACTCCGAGCGGGCCGTGGAATCCGGCATGACGACGGCGAAAGCCGACCTGACGTTCGCCTCGCTGCCGTACCGCATCATGCACGAGTTCCAGATTCCCGTTTACCAGCAGATCGCCGAGAAGGACAAGGACTTCTACGACCGGCTCGAGAAGGCCGGATTCCAGCACGACTTCGGTGACGACGGCAGCGGCCTGTTCATGAAGTACCTGCGGCGCGGTTCGGGCTACTACATCGATGTCGGTGCATCCGAACTCGTGGCCGAGGGCAAGATCAAACTGGTCGGCGGCCAGGTGTCCCGGATCAGCAAGACAGGCGTCGTACTCGAGGACGGGACCGAGCTACCGGCCGACCTCATCGTCTACGCCACCGGCTACGGCTCGATGAACGGGTGGGTGGCGGATCTGATCGACCAGGAGACCGCAGACAAGGTCGGCAAGTGCTGGGGCCTCGGCTCGGACACCACGAAGGATCCTGGTCCGTGGGAAGGCGAGCAACGCAACATGTGGAAGCCGACGCAGCAGGAGAACCTGTGGTTCCACGGCGGCAACCTGCACCAGTCGCGGCACTACTCGCTCTACCTCGCGCTGCAGATCAAGGCCCGCTACGAGGGCATCGACACCCCCGTCTACGGGCTGCAGGAGGTCCACCACCTGAGGTAGCGGCTCCGCCGCATGTGAGTGGAAGTACATAGCCCGCTATGTACTTCCACTCACATGCGCGAAGCGCCTTCCCCCACGAAGGAAACGATGGCTCGATAACCTGGATTCGAGCCGGGGGAATTTTCGGACTCGAGGAGCACAGCGTGGTGCGTGAACAGATCGCTCGGTCGTGGCAGCGCTCTGCGTCGAGCGGTCTCGAGCCGGCGCATACGTTGGAGTCGGCGAGCCTGCGCGACGTCGACCGTCGAAGCCGTCTGCTCGCCGCCGCGAACCCCGTTCTCGATCGCATGGAAGACGTTCTCGACGGTTCCGGGTACTGCGTGCTGCTGGCCGACCGGGATGCGCGACTCGTCGACCTGCGCTTCGGCACCCGCGAGCTACGGGACATCGTATTCGGTGTCGGCGCGGTCGTCGGTCGCTCGTTCACAGAGGAGGCGTCGGGCACCAATTCCATCGCCACCACCTTCGAACTGCGCACACCGCTGGCGGTACGCGGCGACGAGCACTACATCGAGTCGATGAAGCAGTTCAGTTGCTACGGCTACCCGCTGATCCACCCTGTCACCAAGCGCATCGAAGGCGTCCTCGACATCACCTTCTCGGCCCGCGAGGACAATCCGCTGCTTCTGCCGATACTCGCCCAATCGGCCCAGGACATCCAGGGTCGGCTGCTCGCGGAGACCCGCAGCGGTGAACAGCGGCTTTTCCATGCGTTTCAGCACGCATCGGCCAGGCGCCGCGGCGCCCCCGTCGTCGCGATCGCGGACGAGCTGCTGCTCGAGAACACCAGCGCCGCGCAACTCGTCGATGCCGTCGACCATGCCGCACTGCGATCACTCACCGACGACGCGGTGCGCCGCAGCGGCGTCGTCGACTCGCTCGCGTTGAACTCGGGCGTCCTGGTGACCGTCCGGTGGGAGCGGCCGGTTTCCGGCGCAGGGGTCGTCATCGAGATCGACGTTCGGCACCGCCCGGTTCGCCCGGCGGCGACGGCGGTCCCCTCGGCGAAGCCACTGTGCGTGCTCGGCGAGCCAGGGACCGGCAAGTCCACCACCTTGGCCAGGTTGACTGCGGCCCGCGTGCCGCGGTGGTTCGACGCCGCGGACCTCGTCACAACCACGCCCGCCGCGTGGCTGACGGCGGTCGAGGACGCGGTGGGCGCCGGAGGCGACGTCGTGGTGGAGAACGTGCATCTGACGGACGGCCCCGTCGCACATCGGTTGTTCGAACTGCTCGAATCGGCACAGGGATGGTTCGCGCTATCGGGTTCGACGCGCGATTCCACCGAGCCGGAGCATCGCCGTCTGCTGTCGCTGTGCGCCGACACCGTCGAACTGTCACCGCTGAGGTCGCGTCGACACGAGATTCCCGATCTGGTTCGCGCGATGATGGCCGAGCTCGGGGCCCGCGCACACTTCACCGCGGGCGCGATGAGCGCACTGATCGATCACGACTGGCCCGGCAACATCGGCGAGCTCCGACGTGAGGTCACCGACGCGGCTGCGCGACGGTCGGTCGGCGATATCACCGAGCACGATCTCGTTCGACCCGGTAGCCGGTGCACCGCGCGGTCCTTGACTGCTCTCGACGCAGCGATGCGCGACGCCATCGTGCACGAGCTTGCCCGGTGCGGCGGCAACAAGGCCGCAACTGCGGACAGTCTGGGCATCAGCCGGACGACTCTCTACAAGCGGATGAAGCAGTTGAGCATCCAGGGTTAGAACGTCCAGTATCTGAACACTCCACACACGTGACCCGCGTCACTATCGATGCATACATCTCGATACAGCAATACATCAAGATAGGGACGCGATGAAGACAAAAGCAGCAGTTCTCTTCGAGGCACACAAGCCGTTCGAGATCCTCGAGCTCGAACTCGACGGCCCCGGCCCGGGCGAGGTATTGATCAAATACGTCGCCGCCGGCCTGTGCCACTCCGATCTCCATCTTCTCGACGGCGATCTGCCACCCCGATTCCCGATCGTCGGTGGACACGAGGGCTCGGGCATCATCGAGGAGGTCGGCCCCGGCGTCACCAAGGTCGCGCCCGGGGACCACGTCGTCTGTTCGTTCATTCCCAACTGCGGCACCTGTCGCTACTGTTCTACGGGTCGACAGAACTTGTGCGACATGGGCGCAACAATTCTCGAGGGCTGCATGCCCGACGGCTCGTTCCGCCGTCGCGACGACAAGGGGACCGAGTTCGGCGCCATGTGCATGCTCGGCACGTTCGCCGAACGCGCGACGATTTCGCAGCATTCCGTCGTCAAGATCGACGACTGGCTGCCCCTCGAGACAGCGGTTCTCGTCGGCTGCGGCGTCCCGTCCGGATGGGGTACCTCCGTGTATGCAGGAGGGGTGCGGGCCGGTGATTCGGTGATCATCTACGGTATCGGCGGCCTCGGCATCAACGCCGTCCAGGGCGCCGTGCACGCCGGCGCGAAGCACGTACTCGTCGTCGATCCGTTGGAGTTCAAGCGAAATCAGGCGCTCAAATTCGGTGCGACACATGCCTTCGCTGACTACGAGTCCGCGCAGGAGAAGTTGACCGAGCTGACGTGGGGACAGGGCGCGGATCAGGCGCTGATCCTCGTCGGAACCGTCGACGAAGGTGTGGTGCAGGCAGCTACCGCCGCGATCGGCAAGGGCGGAACCGTCGTCATCACCGGTCTCGCAGATCCCGAGGCGCTGACGGTGCATGTCTCCGGCACCGATCTGACGCTCAATCAGAAGACGATCAAGGGCACACTGTTCGGTTCGGCCAATCCGCAGTACGACATCGTGCGCCTACTGCGGCTCTACGATGCCGGCCAGCTCAAGCTCGACGAGCTGATCACCAACACCTACACGCTCGAACAGGTCAACGAGGGCTATCAGGATCTGCGAGACGGCAAGAACATGCGCGGGGTGATTCACCTGTAGGCGCTGCGCGCATGTGAGTGGAAATACGTGTCCCACTATGTACTTTCACTCACATGCGGCGAAGCCGCCTAGAGGTACTTCTTGAGCTCCATCTTCGCGATCGCCATCTTGTGCACCTCGTCCGGCCCGTCTGCGAGCCTGAGCGTGCGGATGTGGGCGTACATCATCGCCAGCGGGAAGTCGTTGCTCACCCCGCCGCCGCCGTGCACCTGGATCGCGCGGTCGATCACCTTCAGTGCCATTTCGGGGGCCGCGACCTTGATCGCGGCGATCTCGGTGCGCGCCTCCTTGTTGCCGACCGTGTCCATCAGGTAGGCAGCCTTGAGGGTGAGAAGACGTGTCTTCTCGATATCGATGCGAGCCTCGGCGATCCAGTCCTGAATGTTGGACCGGGTCGCGATCGGCCTGCCGAAGGTGGTGCGAGCAACCGCTCGACGACACATCAGTTCCAGTGCCCGCTCGGCGACACCGATCGTCCGCATCGCGTGGTGGATTCGTCCGGGCCCGAGCCGCGCCTGGCTGATGGCGAAGCCTTCGCCCGGCCCCTTCAGCACGTCCTTCGACGGCACGCGAACGTCCTCGAAGAGCACCTCGGCGTGGCCTTCGCGATCGATGTAGCCGAACACCGGAAGATTGCGCAGAATGGTCACACCGGGTGCGTCGATCGGGACGACCAGCATCGACTGCTGCTTGTGCGTCGCCGCGTCCGGATCGGTCTTGCCCATCACGATGAGCACCTTGCAGTTCTGGTGCATCGCGTTCGAGGTCCACCATTTGCGACCGTTGAGCACGTAGTCGTCGCCGTCACGCACCATGCTCATCTCGACGTTCGTCGCATCCGAACTCGCGACACCGGGTTCGGTCATCGCAAACGCAGAACGAATGGTGCCGTCCAACAGCGGCTTCAGATACTTTTCCTTGTGCTCATCGGTGCCGAAGAGCGTGAACACTTCCATGTTCCCGGTGTCGGGGGCGGCGCAGTTGCACGCTTCCGAGGCAATGTGACTGCGTCCCATGATCTCCGCGAGTGGGGCGTATTCGAGGTTCGTCAACCCCGGGCCCCACTCGGGGTGCGGGTGGAATAGGTTCCACAACCCGCGAGACTTGGCTTCCTTCTTCAGATCCTCGATGATCTGGGGTTGACCGTGCGGATCACCCAGCTCACGCATCTGCTCCTCGTACACCGACTCCGCTGGATAGATGTGCGAGTCCATGAACTCGAGCAGATCGGCCTGATACTTCTTGCCGCGGTCGGTTGTTTCGAAGAACGACACGTGATTTCTCTCCTCAGTTCGATTCGCCCAGAAGGGCTTTCTGGTAGCGGCGCATGCCGCGCAGCCACCGGTCGTAATCCGCACCCTTGTTTCGGTACATGTCCAGAACGTTCGCGTGCGGCAGGATGAGGAACTGTTCGGCGTCCATCGCCGCGAGCACGATCTCGGCGACGTCGGCGGGTTCGAGTACGTCTCCCGCGGAGAGCACCGCCTTGGTCGCGGCTGCGCCCAGGGCGCTCCCCGATTCCCGGCCCGCATAGAGCAGCTTGGTGTTCACTCCCATCGGGCACAGGCAGCTGACCCTGATCCCCCTGTCGCCGTAGGTGACATTGAGCCACTCACTGAAGCCGACGGCCGCGTGCTTGGTGGTCGCGTAGGTGGCCGAGCCGATCTGAGTGAGCAGACCGGCGGCGGAGGCGGTACTGACGAAGTAGCCCTCGCCCCGTTCGAGCCACTTGGGAACCAACTGCTGCGCCGCCCTGATATGTGCGCGGAGATTGACCTCGATCGAGAGATCCCAGTCGGCTTCGGATGCTTCGAGCCCGGGCGCCCCACTGATGCCCGCGTTGGCGAAAAAGAGATCGACCGGCCCGTACGTGTCCTCGGCGAGCGCGATGAGCGCGGAGATGTCCTCGCTTTTCGACGCGTCCCCACCGAGCGAGACGGCCGCGCCGGGACTGGTCGCGTCGATGCGCGTGACGACCTCCGAGGCCGACGTCGGATTCAGATCCGACACCACCACTCGGGCGCCCTGCGCGACGAGGCGTTCGGCAAGCGCTCCGCCGATCCCCCCGCCTCCACCGGTGACCACGGCAACCTTGCCTGTAACCTTCATCACCCAGGTATAGCGCACGACAAGAAACTGACCTCATCCGGGCAGCGTGTTCGCGCCGCTGAACGGGAGCCTCGTGGCACGCCGAACCGAACTCTCTGACAGTATTTCCAAGCGTGATACTGCAGCGTCTACGCCGAACAGTCGACGACGTCGCGCGCAGGCTCGGCCGCACCATCGACTCGCTGAACGAGCAGGCCCTGACTTTCGACTCTGCCCACGGGTGGTTTCTCAGCGCCGAGGAGCGCGGAAACCCGGACACCCGCATTTCGGCGTGGACCGAGAACAACCGGGTCACTCCCCTGGTGCACGGCAAACCGTACTTCGAGGCACTCGAACGCGCGGTTCGGTCGGCCGGTGACGGCGATCTCGTCCTGTTCACCGATTGGCGCGGCGACCCCGAGCAGTACCTCACCGACGGAGTCACGGTCGAGGACGCCCTCACCGATGCCGCCACGCGCGGCGCGACGGTCAAAGGCATGGTGTGGCGCTCGCACATCAAGACGCTCGGATACACGGGCCCCAAGAATCGCAAGCTGGCCCAGCGGCTCGAGGATGCCGGGGGCGAGGCGATCCTCGATCAACGTGTCTTGACCTTGGGCAGCCATCACCAGAAGTTCGTCGTCGTCCGCTATCGAGACGATACGAAAACCGATCTGGCGTTCGTCGGCGGCATCGATCTCGCGCGTGCGCGGCGCGACGACGCCAACCATTTCGGTGATCCCGTGAGCCGACCGTTTCCGCCCGAGTACGGCGAGACCCCGGCGTGGCACGATATGCAGGTCCAGATCGAGGGCCCCGCCGTCCGCGACGTCGAGGACGTGTTCCGGGAACGCTGGGACGACCCGGCGGCGCTCTCGCGGCTGCCGTGGCATGTGCTCTCCGATGTGCTCCGCGGAGTCTCGTCCGAGCGCACTCCGATACCGCTGCAGGGCGCCGACCCGGCGAATGCAGGGACCTGCGCGGTACAACTGCTGCGCACCTACCCCCGACGGCATCCGGCCTACCCCTTCGCGACGAAGGGTGAGTTCAGTGCCGCCAGGGCGTACGCGAAGGCGCTGCGCCGTGCCCGCCGCCTCATTTACGTCGAGGACCAGTATCTCTGGTCGGTGGATGTTGCTCGGGTGTTCGCGGCTGCTCTGCGGCGGTCGCCGGATCTGCGGCTGATCGTCGTGGTGCCGAAGTATCTCGACGACGACAGCCCCATCACGATTCCGCCGGCGCTGCTCGGCCACTCGGCCGCGTTGGACGTCATTCGTGACGCCGGCGAGGACCGCGTGCTCGTGCTGGACCTCGAGAACGACCGCGGCATTCCGGTGTACGTGCACTCGAAGGTGTGCATCGTCGACGACGTCTGGGCAGCAGTCGGTTCCGACAACTTCAACCGTCGCTCGTGGACACACGATTCAGAACTGACCGCGGCCATGGTCGACGAACAACGCGACGAGCGCACGCCCGCCGATCCGGGTGGTCTCGGTGACGGCGCGCGAGTCTTCGCCCGTGAACTTCGACTCGAACTTGCCCGCGAGCACCTCGGGCGCGCGGAGGGCGAGGACGACGACCTGATCGACCCGGCATCGTTCTTCGATGCGGTCCGGGCCAGTGTGACGCGGCTCGACGAGTGGCATCGGGCGCCGGGGGCCGCGCCGCGACCACCCGGCAGACTGAGGCAACACAACATCGTCGTGCCGCCTCAGTGGCAGCAGCGGATGGCTGCTGTGGTGTACCGAAAGTTCATCGATCCCGACGGCCGGCCCCTCCGCATGCGGCTGAGGCGAAGATTCTGACTGGCCGGCGTTGCGGGCGAAACCGGTCAGGACAGGGCTGATACGACCCGGTCCGCGAGTGGCTTCGTCGATGCTGGGTTCTGCCCTGTGTAGAGGTTGCGATCGACGACGATGTGCGGTCCCCATGCCGCGCCACTCGAGAACTTCGCACCCGATTCGCGCAGCCGGGTTTCGAGCAGCCAGGGCGCGACATCGGCAAGGCCCGCCTGGGTCTCCTCCTCGTCGGTGAAGCCTGTCAGCTCGTAGCCGTCGAACGCCCACGCTCCGTCCGATCGCCTCGCGGGGAGCAAGGCGGCCGGTGCGTGGCACACCGTCGACACCAGCTTGCCGCCGTCGAGGAAGTCCGAGACCAAGGCACCGAACTGGCTGGACACCGCGAGATCCTCCATCGGCCCGTGCCCTCCCGGAACGAAGATGGCGTCGAAGTCGGCAGCCTTCTGCTCCTCGAGTGCCAGGGGCTTCTGCAGAGTCGACTCGATCGAGGCGAGGTACTCCTTCTGGTCGGCGACTTTCGCTTCGTCGCCTCCGTTCGCGTCGACGGAGAGCGATCCCTCGTCCACGACCGGCGCTGTGCCGCCCGGGGTGGCGACGACGACGTCGAATCCGGCTTCGATGAACGTGCGGTGCGATTCGACGAGTTCCTCCGCCCAGAATCCCGTCGGATGCTTCGATCCATCCTTCAGTGTCCAGTGGTCAGCGGCTGTCACAGCGAAAAGTAGTTTTGTCATCCCGGTTGCATGCCCCGTCACGGCCTCGCGCAATCGTCCCCTGGTCGCCACGCCCGCGAGGAGAGCAGCCGCATCCCGTTCAACGCGACGAGCACCGTAGAACTTTCGTGCCCGGCCACGCCGATGGGCAGTGGGAGGTGTCCGAGGAGGTCCCACGTGACCAGCACGACTATGAACGTGGCTGCGATGACGAGGTTGGCCACCACGATTCGGTGGGCGCGGCGGGAGAGCTCGATCACAGACGCGATGCTGCCGAGATCATCGCGAATCAGCACTGCGTCGGCGGTGTCGAGCGCCAGATCCGAGCCCTTTCGGCCCATCGCGAATCCGGTATCCGCTGCGGCCAGTGCCGGGGCATCGTTGACGCCGTCGCCGACGAGGAGCACGTGTTCGTCCATCTCGCTCACCGCGCTCGCCTTCTCGTGCGGCAGCAGCCCGGCCCGGACGTCGACGATGCCCGTCTCTCTCGCCACCGCGTGCGCGGCCCGAGAATTGTCGCCGGTGAGTAGGACGGTTCTGTTGCCGGTGACGGTTTCCAGCTCGGCGACGGCCCGTGCGGCATCGACTCGAACCGTATCGACCAGCCCGATCAGTCCCGCGACTTCGTCTGCGATGGTGACAACGACCACCGTCATTGCGGCGGATTCGAGCGTCTCGATGATCGCGTGCTGATCTTTTTCGCGCGCGGTCGGCTTGGCGACGGCCACCATGTGTCCTTCGATGCGGGCCCGCACACCCGAGCCGGGTGCGGACTCGAAGTCCGAGGCAGTCGGGACGTTCAGTTCGCGCCTGCGCGCGGCGAGGGCGATGGCCGCACCGATCGGATGCTCGCTGCCGTGCTCGACGGCCGCGGCGAGTCGGAGCACCTCGCTTTCGTCTCGGGTGTCGAACGCGACGATCCGCTCGACGTGCGGGACGCCCTCGGTCAGCGTGCCGGTCTTGTCGAACGCGACCACCGATGTCCGACGCAATTGCTCCATCACCACTGCCGATTTCACCAGGACTCCGTGCCTGCCCGCAGTGGCCATCGCGGCGAGCAGCGGAGGCATCGTCGCGAGCACGACGGCGCAGGGCGAGGCGACGATCATGAACGTCATCGCCCGCAGCAGCGCCGATTGCAGTTCGCTCCCGAACGCCATCGGAATCCCGAAGATCGCCGCGGTGGCACCGACGATGGTCTTGGAGTAGTACTGCTCGACCTTGTCGATGAACAGCTGCTTCTTGGCCTTGGTGGCCGAGGCGTGCTCGACCGTCGCGACGATGCGGGCGAGAACGGTGTTCGACGGGTCGACGTCGATCCGCACCCGCAACGCCCCGGTGCCGTTGATGGTGCCCGCGAACACCTCGTCGCCGACGCTTCGGTAGACCGGAATCGGCTCCCCGGTTATCGAGGCCTGGTCGACGTCGCTGTGGCCTTCGACGACAGTCCCCTCTCCCGCGATGCGCTCGCCTGGACGCACAAGAACCACGTCACCGGGGCGCAGCGAGGTGGCATCGACCTGGTGCTCGTCGCCGTTCTCCGCGACAACCACGGCGGTCTCCGGGGTGAGATCGAGGAGGCTGCGAATCGAGTCGGAGGTGCGCTTCGTCAGTACCGCCTCGAGGGCTCCGGATGTCGCGAAGATGACGATGAGCAGAGCACCGTCGAAGACCTGCCCGATTGCTGCGGCCCCGATTGCCGCGACGATCATCAGGAGGTCGACGTCGAGTGCCCTGTTTCGCAGAGCGCGAATGCCCTCGAGCGCAGGCTCCCAACCTCCGGTGATGTAGCACGCCAGGTAGAGGGTCCAGTACATCCAGGTCGGGGCGGGTGAGAGCTGGACCAGCAACCCGAGGACGAACAGCGCGGTCGCCGCGGACGCCCAGCGAACCTCCGGTACGGCGAGCAACGTGGTTCTGTCGCTGCCGCCGGTCCGTCCGGGGAGCGTCTGCGGAAGTACGGTCGTCATCTGTACATGATTACATGAAGAGCTATACATGTGTACATTGGTTATAGTTGTCGCATGGGACACACGGTCGACGGACGCACCACGCCGCCGGCGCAACTCGACGCAGACTCCGCGGCGACCGTCGCCGCTACGCTTCAGGCCCTGGCAACACCGAGCCGGCTTCGCATTCTCACGCAATTGCGCCAGGGTCCCAGCGGTGTCAACGACCTCGCCGACGCCGTAGAGATGGAACAGTCAGCGGTGTCCCATCAACTCCGGCTGCTGCGCGCAATGGGCCTCGTGACGGGCACCCGGTCAGGGCGAAGCGTCATCTACAGCCTCTACGACAACCACGTTGCGATGCTTCTGGACGAGGCCGTCTATCACATCGAGCATCTCGGACTGAGCGCCCCAGACCTCAGCTGACGAGCGGCGCAGCTACTCGCCAGTGAAAAGCAGCAGGGTGTCGCGAACGCACCGCTCGACGAACTCGTCGGTGACCTCGCGGCCACTGACGAGAAGTCGGAAATACATTGGTGCAACCAGACTTTCGATGACATCATCGGAATCGATATCGGTGCCGATCTCGCTGCGCTGCTGCCCCTGCTCGACGATGTCTCGGGCGAGTTCGAATCGCGCAGCGTAGAACGCTGTGCGCGCCTCGTCGATCTCGGGGTCGCCCGAAAGGGCGTACACCGCGCGCAACAGCCGACGTACCTCGGGCCGGGAGATCAGCAACGCCACCTGTTTTGCGAGCACCGTGAGATCCTCGGCCAGACTCCCGGTCCGCGGGGGCGGATTGTTGGCCGAGGCCAGCTTCATCACTGCTTCGCTGACCACCCCGGTGCGACTACCCCAGCGGCGGTAGACCGTCGTCTCGGCCACGTTCGCGCGAGCCGCGATGTCGGCGACCGAAATGGTCTCGATCTCGCGCTCGGTCAGCAGAGCGAGGGTGGCACTGAGCACCTGCTCCTGGACGCGCGCACTACGCCCACCCGGCCGCTTCGACCTCGATCGCGGCTCGCCGGATTCGGCGCGCTCCGAGGTCGGGACGTCCGCAGTCCGGGCGTTCGGGTCCGGCTCCGCGCCGGTTTCGGTCGGTACCATCGCGTGAAGGATACCGCCTGTCTCGTTTTTGGGTGATTTCCCCGTTAATGCTAGCCATATTGGCCTTAAGGCTATTATGAACAACACATCGAGCAGGAGCCGTGCCTTCGCCGAACAGGCGAAGACTCCAGCTCGGCTCAATGGGCTCAATGGGCTCAATGGGCTCAATGGGCTCAATGGGACGGAGCGGGCATGATCACACTCATACCGCCGACATTCGGGACCGGGCGGCGCGGGACAACAGCGCCACACCCGAGCGCGAAGCCACACGCAAGCACGAACCCATCCACGTTCCTCGGCGTCCGGACCAGACGGCTGATCGCGGCATCGACCGCGAACGCCTCGGTCATCGGCGCCATAGCCCTGACAGACAGCCACGCGTTCGTCGAAGGCGGCGCATGGGTAGTGGTAGCGATCCTCGTACTGAACTCAGTGCTGGCCGCGGCCTGGATGGTCGTCGAAGTGCGCCGATGCTCGCGGACCGCGGTGCTCTTCGCCGTCTGGGCAGAAGCGGCAATCGTGGCAATTCTGCTGCTCCTGGCATCGCCATCGGAGGCGCTCATCGCTGCTCCCCTACTGATGGCGCCGGGTTTCTACCTGCTGCTCGCGCTGGGCCAGAGAAGCCTGGCAGTGCACAGCGGAGTGGTCCTCGCGACGGTGGCGGTGCTCACGCTGGCAGCGCTCGAGGACGGCACCGAATCCGTCACGACCATTCTCGTCCGGGCACAGATCGTGTTGACCGTTGCACTGGGCGGGCCAGCATCGCTGCAGGCGCTGTGGTCGCGGATGATCCGACAGTCCCAGCTGGCACGCCGGGATGCTCTCACCGGCCTGTACAACCGGCGCGGGCTCGCCGACGGACTCGACGACCTCGCCAGCGGATTGATACATCTCGGTGGCGCGGCCTCGACCGTCGCAGCCGTGGTGGTGGACATCGACTCCTTCAAATCGGTCAACGACAATTACGGCCACGCTGCCGGAGACACCGTTCTCGCCGAGGTGGCGCAACAACTGACTCACCACGCTGGACCGGACGCGATCGTGGCGCGCACCGGAGGCGAGGAGTTCACCGCAATCGTGACCGGGTCGCGCACCAGTGTGAACCAGATCGTGGCATCCTTCCCGACTTTCGTGGCACCGCGAGCGGACATACCGCCGGTCACTTTCAGTGTGGGTGCTGCGATTCTGCCGTCAGGCTCCGCGCCCCCGAGCACCGAGCAGATGCTCGACGCGATCCGCGACGCGGACGTCGCCATGTACGAGGCGAAACGCAACGGCGGCGGCACCGTATCCGTCGCCACGAATGCGGTACGACCGCACTGAGCTGCAGCCATAGATCTCGGACTGCATGTCGATGTCGGATCGGCGTTGCTCGCGATGCGGACCAGGTGCCGCTGGCCCCAGGCGCACGAGAAATCCGTTCAGGCAGGTCCGCCGAACATCCCGCGGGACACGAGTGACCGGCAACCAGGTGCGCCGCACTGGACCGCGCGAAGGGTCGGCGCATCGGGGATGCGCCGGCCCCTCTGTAGCTACGAACTACTGAGCAGTGGGTTCGACGATTGTATTGTCGTCGCCCACGTCCGTCTGCTCGATGATCACCGTGTTGTCGTCGGTCGGTGCCGGGGGCACGGCACCCGCACCCCCGACGCTGCCGGTGTTCAGGGACGCCAGCCACTGATCGATTCCTCCGCCGCCGGCCATGAGCGGGTCGGCTTCGCTGATGATCTCGACGACCTGGCTCGAGTCCTGCGGGTCGCCGACCGGCGCGTCCGGAACCGCCTGGGCCGATGCAACGCCGATCACGCCGATCACTGCGGCGGCTGCGGCACCGACGACCATGGTCTTGACTGCAACTTTCTTCGACATCTGCTGTCCCTTCGTTCTTCGGTTTACCGAATCGGTGCCGATCCGGTGAAACCCACAGTGCAGGGGGATTCTTCGCATTTCCTGAACCGACCTGAAGCGCAGTTAAGGTCAGTAGCGGACAATCGAAGCCATGCGAGTTCTGGTTGTGGAAGACGAGCCGACGCTCTACGAGGCACTGCGAACAGGCCTTGGCGCTGAGGGGTTCACCGTCGACGTACGTACCGACGGACTGTCCGGCCTCGATGCGGCGCGGACCGCCGAGTACGCGGTCATCGTCCTCGATGTCATGCTGCCGGGCATGAACGGCTACCAGGTGTGTCGTGCGTTGCGAGGCGCTCAGCAGGACACTCCGGTCCTGATGCTCACCGCAAAACGGGGCGAGTACGACGAGGTCGAGGGACTCGAATGCGGGGCCGATGATTATTTGACCAAGCCTTTCTCGTTTCCGGTTCTCGTCGCCCGCATCAAGGCGCTGGTACGTCGGTCGGCGACGGTCCCGAATCGTGATCCGCTGCAAGTCGGAGATGTGGAGCTCGACCTCTTTCGCCGTGTCTGCTCCGTTGGAGATGATCGAATCATGTTGACGAACAAAGAATTCGACATTCTCGCTATCCTCGCAGACAACCGACGCCGCGTGGTCTCCAAACAATTGCTCATCGCGCATTGCTGGGAGGACGCGGTCGACGCCACAGCCAATCTCGTAGAGGTGCATGTCTCCTCGTTGCGCCGCAAACTCGCGGGCGCGGGCGCCGGGGATATGATCGAAACTGTTCGCGGACACGGGTATCGGGTATGCATCTGATCGCCGGTCTGGCGCATCCCCGACAGTGGTCGACCAGGACTCGGGTGTCGCTGGGTATCGCCTTCGCGGTGCTTGCGGCCGCCGCGCTACTCGCTGTGGTGGTCACGCAAGCCACCGCGGCCTTTACTCAGCGCGAGTACACGGAGAGTTTGCGTGCGCAGGTTGCAGCGCAGTCCACGGGTATGTCTGCTGGCGACATTGGGCCGATCGTCGGCTGCCCGAACGATGTGATCGTCAGCATCGACCCGCCGCTACTACCCGACAATCCGAGCTCGACGTCCTACGATGTCGTGTGCGGGGAGATAACGGATTCTTCCTTCACGCTCGACGTACCGGACGTTCGGGCCCTGACGGCCGCGGCGACGACGTCGACTCTGCGAACCATGGCTTACTTGACACCGGTGATCATGATCTTCGCCCTGCTACTGGGGCGTTTCGTCGTCCGTTGGGCGTTCGCCCCCGTTCGACAGATCACCACCCGGTTCCGCGAGATCAGTGTGGACAAGCTCGATCTACGCGTGGACGCGCACGGCGCACGTGACGAAATACGTGATCTGGCAACGGTCCTGAATTCCGCGCTGGGCCGACTCGAGGACTCGGTGGCCGGGCAGCGACGGTTCGTCGAGGACGCCTCCCACGAAATCAGAACGCCGCTCGCCGGTATCACCTCGAGCCTCGAAGTGGCGCTGCTGTACCCCGATGCTCGCCCCTGGAGCGAGTCGGCCACAGCTGCGCTGGCGGAGGCTGCCCGACTGAACCGGCTGACAGCCGATCTGCTGGCTCTCGGCTCCGGGTCGATCGACAGCGGCGACACGACCGATCTGCTCACGGCGGTGAACGATGCCGTCACGGCACCCCAAATCGATCGTCGAATCGCTGTGGACGTGCAGTTGGACGGGTATATGCAGGCACCGATGGTGCCGCTCGGTATGGATCCGCTCCGGCGCGTTCTGGACAACTTGCTCGCCAACGCGGTCCGGTACGCGAAAGCCAATGTACGCGTGGTGATCTCGTTGCTGTCGACAACAGGACCGGAAAGTGTTTCTGTCACCGTCGAGGATGACGGCCCGGGGATCCCATTGGACATGCACGAGAGGGTCTTCGAGCGGTTCGTTCGATTGGACCGGTCGCGTGATCGTGCCACCGGTGGTTCCGGTCTCGGTTTGGCTATCGTGCGCACTCTGGTGACCGATGCGGGCGGGTCGGTCTACATCGATCGCCAGAGTTTGCTCGGCGGAGCTGCGGTGACGATCGTTCTGCCGGTTACGGCGGCGTCAGAGAACTGATCGGTTGTGGTCAGCTGAGCTGTGTTGGCCAGAAAGCGCGGCGGCACCTATCCGTCGCCACGAATGCGGTACGACCGCACTGAGCTGCAGCCGCTGAGCACAGTGCCCAGCGGGCGCGCCCAACGGTGTGCGCTTCGACCGATGCCCGCAGCCGCAAGCGAGTCCATGCTCGAAGGAGACGACAGGCGAATGCCTGGACGTGCCCTGACAGCAGAGGACGAGCACATGTGGGACGAGAACAACAGGTCACTGAACGGACCGTTCGAGCCGTGGCATCAAGAAGCCGATACCTTCGATCTCGAAGTAGTGGGCAAGATTCCGCTCGAACTCAATGGAGCGCTGTATCGCACCAGTTCCAATCCGCACGTACAGCCACCACACCCGAATCGCTATCACTGGTTCGATGGTGACGGGATGATCTACGGTGTGTTTCTCCGCGACGGCAGAGCACACGCCTCGAGCCGTTGGGTGAGGACGGCAGCGTTCAAGGTCGAGGAGGAAAACGGCAAGGCTGTGTACGGCAGCATCCTCAATGGTGGCGTCCCAGTCGATTTTTCGCTCGATCCGCCGATGAAGAACCCCGCCAATACCCACGTCACCTTGTTCGACGACCGGCTGCTGGTCTTCACCGAGGTCGACCTCCCGCACGAACTGCATCCGACGACGCTGGAGACACGAGGCCAATACGACTACCACGGTGATGTTTCCGGACCCGTCACCGCGCATTGGAAGACCGATCCGCGCAACGGCGACATGCTCTTCTACGGTGTCTCCGGTTCGACATTGACCTGGTATCACGCCAACTCCCACGGCAAGCTTCTCGACAGCCATCAGTTCGACATGGGTGTCGCGTGCTTCTTGCACGACTTCGTCGCCACCGAGGACTACGCCGTCTTCATGATCACGCCCACCCTCTTCACCGGGCCGGAGGACCTGATGGCAGGTAAACCGTCGGTGGTGTGGGACCCCGAGACCTCGAACGGGACGCGATTCGCAGTACTCGATCGCCACAGCGGTGCCGTCACGTTCATCGATGGTGGCGGCGCGTACTCCGGCACGCACTTCTACAACGCCTACCAGGAGGGAAGTTCGATCGTCATCGACGGTCACCGCACCGATCGGTGGGGGTGGCTCAGCGAGGAGTCGGCGGCGATCGCACCGGGTCAGGACTGCAACGAGTGGTTCGACTCCATGGTGGCGAAACCATGGCGGTGGGTGCTCGACCTGAGTTCGCAGCGCCTCACCCGCGACTACCAGATCAACGATGTCGTCGGTGAGTTCCCGCGAATCAACGACGAGTACGCGCTGCGCAAGCATCGCTTCGGCTACTACGCCACAACGCAGGGCACCGACCGATGGCTCACCGACGGATTGGCCAAGCACGACTATCAGGGCGATCTCACCGCGACGATCCCCAACGCCGAGCTCGTCTCACCGTCGGAACCTGTTTTCGTCCCACGCGATAACGCCACCAGCGAGGACGACGGTTGGATGATGTCGTTGTGGTGGAATCCCTTCACTCGATTGACGGAAATGCTGATCCACGACGCGTTGCACTTCGATGCAGAACCGGTCGCGCGGATCAAACTCAATCAGCGTGTCCCCATGGGATTCCACGGCAACTGGATCGACGGCGCAGCCATCGAGGCCGCCGTGTCATCCCAGACCGTCTGACCTGAACGAGACCCCGTGATCGACAAAGAGTTCGAAGATCACGGGGTCTCGTCCGGCGGGTTGCCGATGATGTCGAGAAGCGACAATGCAGCCTGCACCTCGGCGAGTCGCTCGGTCACCGGATGCCCGAGAATCGTCTCGAGAGCGGCCAACCGGTGGATCGCGGTATTACGGTGCACATGAAGGCGTTCCGCAGCGACAGCGATTCGCAACTTCGAGTCGAAATAGCATCTCAGCGTGGCCACGAGTTCCCGACTACGTGGATTCTGCGCAGCCAGCTCCCCCAGTTCCGATTCGACGAACCATCGAGCTCTCTCGGTATCGGCGCTCAGCAGTACCGGGAGTGTGTGGCGGGCATAGTCGACCACGGGGGCCGCCGTCGAGTGCCCGTACCGTGCTGCGGCCTCGGCTTCCATATGTGTACGACGAAAACCGGCCGCCTTCGATTGCATCGAGCCGAAGCCCACCCGCACCTCGTCGCCGATCGAAGCGGCGACGACCGACTCGTCGGCGGGCAGGCGGCGATCCGCGGACACCCACGCCCACAGAGAATTCGGGTTCTCTCGCACGACGATCGTCCGTGCACCGAGCCGATTCTTGATCGCATCGGCAGCACGACGTAGCGACCGCACATCGACATGCGGATACGACGGCGACCCGGAGATGACGAAACTGCGGTGATAGTTGTCGATGGACACTCCGAGAATTCTGGCCACGGCATGCTCGTCGACCGGCCTCCCGTCGAGCAGCGCGTCGATCAGCTCGTGCCGGGCGTGCTGTACCGACGAGGAGAACCGCTCTGCCTCCTGGACATAACGCTTCGCCAGGGACGCGAGCACCTCGTCCGTCGCGCGTGCCACCGACACGGTGATCGCGGTGAGCGTCGCGGCGGAGACCTCACGTGCGATGGCCACACCCAACAACTCCCGCACCACCACTTCGTGCGCGATACGTATCGTCTCTGCGACCCGCTCGAAGGGAGCGCCCACGGCGATGAGCGCTCTGATCTGCTCCTCCGCGATTGCTGCCATGTCCACCGACCCGCCGACATCGTCGGTGGCCGCCAGCGTCGAGAGAATCTGCAGGACGAGAACTTCCCCCTGAACGGCGATGTCGTGGACCGGCACGGCCCCACCTGGGCGCTCGGCCTGAGCACGAGCTGCGAGATCGCCGGCCACCTGCACAGCCCACGCCACCGCGTTGGCACCGAGGATCGTCTCGCCGTGTCGACACGCCGCGCTCGCCAACCCGGTAACGGGCTCGGTCCCACGCGGAACGAGCGCGGCGATGACGACGGCGATCTCCTCCCTCAGAAGGGGTACTTTTCGATGTCGGACTGCATCGTGACCCATTGCAGGTCGCAGAACGTGTCGAGATTGACCGTCGACCCGAAATGCCCACCTGATCCCGATGATTTCACTCCGCCGAACGGAGCCACCGCCTCGTCGTCGACCGTCTGATCGTTGATGTGCACCGCTCCGGAACGGATGCGGTCGGCAAGCTCGAAGGCCTTGAACGGGTTCGCGGTCAGGATGGAAACGGAAAGCCCGAACTCCGAAGAGTTGACGATATCGATGGCCTCGTCGACAGTTCGGTACGTGGTGACCGGCGCGACCGGGCCGAAGATCTCCTCGGTGAACGCGGGCGAGTCCTTGGGGACGTTGCCGAGCACGGTAGGCCGGTAGTACAGATCCTCGTAGGTGCCGCCGGCCGCGAGGTCCGCACCGGCTGTCAGTGTTGCCTGCACGATCCCGTCGACGCGCTTCAACTGGTTCTCGTCGATGATCGGCCCCAGCGCGTTGGACGGGTCACTCGGATCGCCGACCGTTATGCGAGTCGCGATCTCGGCGAGCTTGCCGATGTACTCCTCGGCGAGATGCTCCGGGATCAGATGCCGACCCGACGCCATGCAGATCTGGCCCTGATGCAGAAACGATCCCCAGGCTCCCGCCGACGCGGCCGCGCTGATGTCGGCGTCGGGAAGTACGAGAAAGGCGTTGTTTCCACCGAGTTCGAGATGGACTTTCTTCAGCAGTGGTGCGGCCGCTTCACCGATGCGCCGGCCCGCGGAGGTGGATCCGGTGAAGGAGATGCAGGGTACATCTGGATGCGCGACGAGCGCGGCCCCGACATCGGCTCCGGATGGGAGTACGTGCAGCAAGCCCTCGGGCAATCCGGCTTCGGCGAACAGCTCGGCGAGAGCAAGCCCTCCGGAAATTGGAGTACGCGGGTCGGGCTTGAGGACGACGGCGTTGCCGACCGCGAGAGCCGGGGCCACCGACCGCATCGAGAGCAGCGCAGGGAAGTTGAACGGGCTGATCACCCCAACGACACCCACCGGTACGTATCGGCCCACCGAGAAGCGCGACTTCGCGCTGCGCAGCACCTGACCGTAGGGCTGCGAGGCAAGATTGGCGGCCTCCGCGAGCTCGGCCGCCACCAGCTGAACCTCGCCGCCGGCCTTGCCCTGACTCGACCCGGACTCGGGAACCAGCCATCGCGAAAGTCGCTCCGGATCAGCCGCCAACAACGCTGCGGCCGCAGTCATCACCGAAGCACGTTCGGTGTACGGCTTCGCCGCCCACTCTCGCTGTGCGGAAACCGCTTTGGCGACGGCACGGTCGAAATCACCGACGTCTGCGGCACCGACGGTGGCGATCACCTCGGCCGTGGCCGGCGCCACGACGTCGAGTGTTCCACCTCCGCCTGTTCTCCACTGGCCGTCGAATATCTTGTGCGCCCACGCCATTGTGCTTGCCATGTTCTTACCTCTCGTCGAATCGGTTCGTGCCATGTCTGTTCATGCGGACTGTGCGGCGACCGCTGCGTCGAGCACCTCGGCCTCGGCCCAGGATCCGTGGAAGGCAAAGGGCACACGGACGGGGAGCTTGATCCGCGCCAACGGTTCGCGGACGAATGCGCTCGCCTCGTGAACCAGCAGTTCGGAAAGGCCGGTCGCGGGATTCCACCAGATCGTCAGCAGGTAGCCGTCGTTTTCCTCGGTAGCACCGCGGCGTTGGACGAACACCGGTTCGCTGGGGCTGGTCAGGCCGTCGGGCCCTTCCAGGACGATCGTCTGGCCGGTCGAGAAGTCGTGACGAGCGAGACCGTCGGTCATGGTCAACGGCGACAGATTCCGGGTGGTGGTGAAGTAGCCGAACCGGTTTTTCTTGCCGAGCCAGGCGTCGTTGATCTTGGGGAACTCGCCGGCGATGCCGCTGTGCATCTGCTGGGTGGTCGTCTTCGTCGCGGAGTCGAGCACGAATCGCCAGGCCATGGCCGGTGGGAACCAGGAGTGTGAGTCGAGCGGTTCGTCGGAGTCGTCGGCGGGGTTGCCCAAGCGAGCGATGACGTGCAGATCGACCACGATGCCGGTCGGTGTCTCGTGCGCGTTGAAGAAGTGCGTCGGCGCGAGCATGAGCCCGGTGTCGTACCAGGTCACCTCGTGTGTGCGCCGGTCGAGTACCGCAAACCTGCTACCGCCCGGAACCGCCGTTTCGTCCCAGAGCACACCCGGGCGACCCTCCATTATCCGGTCGAGCCGGAACTGGTTCGGCGAGATCAGGAAGATGGCCAGGTGTTCGCTGACGATGTAATCGTGGACCATTGCCGGGCAGCCCATGTCGAAGGAGAAGGTGTCCACGACGGTACCCGTCGGATCGGCTTCGTACCAGGTCAGGCTCGGGCCTACTGCCGCGTAGAAGAGCATGTTCCCAGTGGCCGTGTCGATTTTGTAGTGCGCGGTGCACAGGATGTCGACGGCACCGCCGAAATCGTATGTTCCCTGCGTGTCGAGGCTCTCCGGATGCATCGAATGGGGCAGTCCCCCTTCGAAATACACGAGAAGGTGATCGGCGAACAGCCCGACGTTGGTGTTGGCAACACTCTTGGCCGGAGGCGCGCCCTGCGGGAGATCCCGGCGCGCCTTGCCCGAACCGTTCACGAATCCGCTGTAGAGAGCTTCGCCGGCCTCGACCTCGACCTTCATCGAGTCGGTGTTGACCCACTTCATGCGGAACGAGGCTTTGCCGTCGCGGATGTACGTCCCCGCGACACCCCCGTCGCCTTCCCACCAGTGGTAGCGGTCGGTGTCGAGCGGTTCGAATCGAGGGTTGTTCGCTACCCGGAAGAGTGCGCCGGCGAGGTCGTCCGGCAACTTTCCGATCACGGGCAGATCGAACGACTCGGTTTCCTCGTGCCACGGCGCGAACGGTCCGTTCAGGAACTTGTTCGAGGTGTTCCAGTCGACGTCCGCGGGGCGACTCGGCGGGGCCGGTGCGTTCCGCCGGACGACGGTCGTCGGGAGGGGAGCCGGTAGATCACGCATTGTCAGCGCCTTTCGTCTGGGTTCTCGGTCACAGCTCGGGAGTCCATGCCGTCACTGCGGGAAGAATCCGGTCGGTCTCGGTCGGGTACCACGCCGCAGCAACGACGTGGTCGGGTCGCAGTAGAACGAAATGCCCTCGATACGCCGCGAATTCGGCATCGAGTCGGCCGTCGACATCGAGCAGTACGTTCACGGACTCGAGTCGGGGAACTGTGTGGTCGGTGGGAACCATCGCGGTCGAGGCGTCGAACAGATCGGCGATGCGCGATGCCTGCTTCCAGTCGGCGGGGTCGGTCACGTCCACTCCCACCAGCGCCCATCCCGGTCCGAGCACGTCGTCGAGCGGCTCGATCGTTCGGGTCGCGGAGTCGAAAGCCCGGGGCTGACCGACCACGACACCGACACCGCTGCCTGCGACGATCATTCCGGCGGTGAATTCGTACGGAGGTCTGTACGCCATTGTCTCGAAGAATCGCCGACCGTCCGCGGTTTTCAGTGCGGCGCCGATGAGCTCATCGCGGCGATGAGCGAGCCGTTCGTTGGTCGTCATCACCACCCGGCCGAGCCTCTCGGACGCACGGACGACAGCTCGCGCATGTGGTGCTCGTTCGGATTCGTATGTTTGCGCGACGGTCTCGTTCAGAGTCCCGCGAACGACACCTGCAATCTTCCATGCGAGGTTCGCCGCATCCCGAATCCCCGAGTTGAGTCCCTGACCGGCGAAGGGCGGCATCATGTGGGCCGCGTCGCCGAGTAGGAAGCATCGACCGCGCTGCCACTGGTCTGCAACGAGTCCGTGAAAGCGATAGTTGACGGCTCGCTCGACCTGGTCGGGCGTGATGGTGCGGTAGCGAGAGACGAGATCTTCGATGAGTTCGAAGGGCGGGGCGTCGGTCACCGTGCCCTCGCCGTCGAACAACCGAAACTCGTATCGGCAGCGCCCGTTCAATCCCGGTACCACCACGTGCGGACGCTTCGGGTCGGCGTGGTGCATTCCGTATCGCTCGGTGTGGAAATCGCCGAGTGTGTCCACGACGAGCCACAATTCAGGGTGGCTCCGTCCGGTCATCTCGATGCCGAGGAGGGAGCGGACCGTCGACCGGCCGCCGTCGCACCCCAGGAGATACCGGGCGGAGAGGTAGCGGGCCCCCTGCCACGAGTTCGACCGCGTCGGCATGCTGGGAGATGGAGGTGACTTCGGTATCGAAGCGCACGGTGGCACTGGGTGAATCCTGGAGGGCTGACAACAGCACCCGCTCGAGGTCCGGTTGGGCGAACGGGTTCTTGAAGGGGTAGCCGAGCCGGTATGGGATGGCTGCCCCGCCGTGGAACGCTGGTTCGTCGTTGCTGTCGAAGTAGCGAGTTCCAGTGCCGGGCACGACGATCGGCAGGACACGGTCCACGACGCCGGCCTGTTGGTACACGCGAAGAGCCTCGTCGTCGATGCTGATCGCTTTGGGTTCGTTGCTGGTGGTCGACCGGCGCTCGAGGACTATCACGGTCAGTCCCTGCGCCGCGAGCAGTAGCCCCGCCGTCATTCCGACCGGTCCGGCACCGCAGATCGCCACATCGTAGGAGGTGTCGGCTGACATGTTCACCACCCCAACGTAGCGCGTGTCACGTTAAATAGGAATAGAGTCCTGCTAAATAGGACTACGGGGAATCATGATCTCACGACCGCTAACTTCCGAGACAGAGTTTCGGCAGCGGTCCGAACAGCGGTGACCAGCAGTTCGGACCGATCCTCCGGCACCCGCCTGCGAATGGCGACGATGCTCAGCGCGGCGGCAACCGCGCCGCTGTCGTCGAAAATCGGGGCCGCGATTCCGGTTGCGTCCGGATCGACCTCGGCAACGGTCATGCCGTAGCCGGCGCTCCGGATCTCCGCGAGGCGCTGTACGAGCACATCGACATCGGTGAGCGTTCGTTCGGTGAAGCGCTGAAGGCCATGGCGACCCAGGAGCTCACGAATTTCCTTCTCCGGCAACCACGCCAGCAGCGTCAGCGCTGATGCGCCGGCGTTGATCGGCAGCCGACTGCCCCGCTCGTAGCTCAGACGAACGAGCTGCTTGGCACCCTCGCATCGCTCGATACAGACCACGGTGTCGTCCACCAGCCGTGTAAGAAGGACGGTCTCGCCGACCTCGTCCGCCAGCGCGCGCATCACCGGTTGCGCGATCGCGGTCAATCCGTACCCGCGCCGGGCCAACCTCGCCAACTCGAGAACGCCGATGCCGAGGCGGAAGCCGCCGCCCGGAGCTTCCTCGAGGAACGAGGCCGCAACCAACGTCTGCAGGTATCGGTACGCGGTGGACCTGGCGCTGCCGAGCGCCTCGGCGACGTCGTTCGCACTGATCTGCAGCCGGTCCTCAGTGAACAGACCCAAGATGACCAAGGCCCGATCTGCAGTGCTGTTGCGCTCGCGGTATCCGCTCGAATCCGTTGCCATACGACCACACTATTCCTGAATTACAGGAATGCACAATCGCTATGCGAGATTTTTGATGGTCGAAACTATTGACATCTGTGATCCAGGCCATGAATATTGTCCTATATTAAGGAACATGCGTCCTGATTTATAGGACATCCCCATTCCATCTCCGGCAAGGAACCCCATGACATCCACACGATCGGGTGGCGGCCCCGTCAAGCACGCACAGAAGCTGGATCGGGGCACGCTGCTCGCATGCTGCCTCGCAATCGGTGTCGCGCAGATGGGGGTTTCCTTGGCGGCGCCCCTGCTGGGAATCATTCAGCGTGACCTCGGTGCCAGCGTCGCGGCGCTGGCCTGGATTCCGGCCGCGTTCATCCTCCCCACCGCAATCCTCGAACTCAATTTCGGTGTACTCGGTGACATGTTCGGCCGCAAACGACTGCTCGTCTGGGGCGGCGTTCTCATCGCCGCCGGCGACGTCGTCGCCGGAACATCCGGAACACTCACGCAGCTCATAGTCGGGCAGGCGATCGCCGGACTCGGTGCTGCAGCAATCTTTCCCACGTCTTTGGCCATGTTGGTCTCGGCCACGCCCGAGCGAGAAGACCGCGCACGCGCGCTGTCGTACTGGGCGGTGAGTTTGGCATTCGGCGCCATGATCGCGCCGTTGATCAGCGGTTTCGCCGCCGAACACTTCGGCTGGGGTTGGTCCTTCGCCGTTCCCGCCGTTCTGGGGCTCGTCACTGCCGCAGTCAGTGCGCTCGTCATCGTCGACTCGCGTCATCCCGCAGGGCGCGGACTCGACTGGCCCGGACAGATCACCATCGCCGTGTCCCTGCTCGCCCTTCTGTACGCCGTCATTCAAGGATCGGTAGAAGGATTCGACACCCCGATCATCATCGCTGCATTCGTCATTTCCATCACAGCTGGAATCCTCTTCGTGGTCAGCGAACGCCGTGCGCGAACGCCGATGCTCGACCTGAACCTGTTTCGCACACCATCTTTCGCCGCAGCGGCGGCAATCGGCCTTCTCGCTATGTTCGGCTTCATCGGAACCGCATACGCGCTCAGCGTGAAGCTCGAGGCGATACTGCACGTCGGGCCGTTGCAGGCTGCCCTGCCGTTCGCGCTGATCCAAGCCGTCCCCCTCCTGCTGACGCCGTTCCTGCCGCGATTGCTGATGCGCATCGCACCCCGAACCCTGCTCGTGACCGGACTGCTGGCTCTCGCTATCGGTCAATTCTGGATGGCCCAGCTGCCCGGCGATTCCACGTCGCTGCTGGCGATGACCGGCCCCATCCTGTTGCTGGGTACAGGATTCATCACCATGTTCACCGCGCTCACCGCAGTGGCAGTCGGCGCTGTCGCCATCGACTACGCAGGGATGGCCAGTGCCGTAACCAGTCTCGTTCGTGAGACAGGTCAAAGTTTGGGTCCGGCCATCGTCAGTGCCGTTGCATTCGGCGTCGCGGGCGCCACCCTCACCTCCAGCCTGTCCGACGGATCCCTACCGCCCGAGGTCGTCGGCGTGGCCACCGGCGTCAACGAACAGGGCGGGCCACTGGCAGTGGCCAATGCCGACCTCGGACCGGTGTCCGACGTAGTCGCCCCACTCGCCCGAACCGCACTCGAATCAGGCCTCGACACCAGCATCTACCTCTGCGTGGGGGCCAGTGTCCTCGCTGCTCTGATCGCCCTCGTCATTCCAGGCGGAATGCCTCGGGGCCCGGTGGCCCCACCCACACCGAAAGCAACCTCGCTCCCGTCGACGACCGATCGTCTGCAACCGACGAGAGACTGACATGACCGCCACACCACCCGCACATCGCCCCGAAAGGCGGATTTCTGACATGCACACACCCACTCGCGTCACTCTGCAGGAGCGCGGCGCCGCAGGCGCCCTCTCTCGAACGGCCGTCTCGCACATAGGCTTCACCGTTCCGAACATCGACGATGCCGCGGACTTCTACGGACGCACCGTCGGCCTGACGATCCAGGACACTCTGGCAGGCGGAGGTCTCCGGTTGGGCTGGGGCTTCGGACACCACGTACTCGACCTGTTCGAGGGACCGAAAGGACTGGCCTACTACGGTTTCGAGGTCCGCGATGACTACGGAATCGAGGGCATCGCCAAACGTCTCGTCGCTGCCGGCCACGAGGTGACCGACCTCGACCCCACGGTCGTAGACAATGCCGTCGGGGCGCCGTCGGGGATCTCGGTGGTCGACCCCGACGGCACTCCGGTGCACTTCCACTGCCCGGTGCATCGGCAGGGTGAGAATGCCGCCGATCCAGGACGCCGCCCCATCAAGTTCCAGCACACCACACTCGGCACCGACAACGTCGCCGCGATGGTCTCGTTCTTCGTCGACACCGTGGGATTTCGCATCTCCGATCAACTGGACGACGGCAAGTTCGCCTGGCTGCGCAGCGATCGTGACCATCACACCCTCGCCGTGGTCGAGAACGGACACCCCGGCGACCTCGATCACTACTCCTACGATCTGGCCGAATGGGAGGACTTCAAGTCCTGGTGCGACCGGCTGACCGATCTCGGTGTCGATGTGGTGTGGGGGCCGGGCCGTCACGGCCCGGGAAACAACTTGTTCGTGTTCTTCGACGATCCGGCCGGGAACCACATCGAGCTGTCGGCGGAGATGGAGAAGTTCCACGACGACCGCGTCGAGTACGTTCCGCGCCGATGGCGACCGGTGCCCGCATCGGTGAACCTGTGGGGTGGCCAGCTCGCGAGCTGGCGCAAGACGAGCGAAAGCGAGATCTGACATGTCTTACCTCTCTTACGAATACAACGGAGTTCGCGGTGTCGGCGAGGTGGACGGCGAATCACTGATTCCGCTGCAGGACATCTCCGAGATCGGCCGCAGCACCACGATCGAGACCCTGGCATCGGCGGAGCGGATGACGAACCATCCTCTAGTCCTCGAGGAGGTCCGCGTGCTACCGGTGGTCACCGACCCTGCGCGGGTGATCTGCGTCGGACTCAACTACCGCGATCACATCGTCGAGACCAAGCGTGATTTCCCGACGTACCCGGTCATGTTCCCCAAGTTCGCCTCCAGCCTCATCGGCGCATACGACGACATCGTCGTTCCACCCGAGAGTTCCGAGGTGGACTACGAGGGCGAGATGGCGGTGGTCATCGGGCGGCGCGGTCGACGCATCACCGAGGAAGACGCTCTCGATCACGTCCTCGGCTACACCGTCGCCAACGACATCACGATGCGCGACTTCCAGTACAAGACCCACCAGTGGATGCAGGGAAAGGCCTGGGACGCCAGCACACCACTCGGACCGCGCATCGTCTGCCCGGCCGAGGTCGACCTCGACAGCTGCGGCATCCGCACCATCGTCAACGGTGAGAAGGTGCAGGAGTCGAATCTGTCCCAATTGCTGTTCACGGTGCCCAACCTGATCGCAACCATCTCGACGTTCACCACACTCGAACCCGGGGATGTCATTCTCACCGGCACCCCTGGCGGGGTGGGGTACCGCCGCAAACCCCAGCTACTGCTGAAGCCGGGAGATCACGTCAGCGTCGAGATCGACCACCTCGGCGCGGTGAGCAACCGACTGGTGGCCGGCGACGGTTAGCACCGATCGTCTACCAGTTGTAGAGAGGTCATAAGTCCCACGGGCGCAAGGATCAATGCTCTGGCCCAATGGCTCGCGGGCTGCAACAGTCGGAATCCGAGCGATCGGAGTCCTGAATGAACCACCAATTTCCGGAGTCGGCGACCATCGAGTCGGCGACGGAATCAGCACTGACTGCAATAACCACTCTCACAATGAACCCGGCGCTCGACATCAACGTGTCGGTGCCACACGTGATGCATACGGAAAAAATGCGTTGCGGCAACCCGAGGTACGACGCCGGTGGAGGAGGCGTGAATGTCGCCCGGGCAATCATCGCCTTGGGCGGCGAAGCAACTGCAATCGTGACAGCAGGCGACCATGGCGGTGCACACTTGCTTGCCTTGATCGAACATGACGGAATCCCGGTACGCGCTGTGCCTGTCCGCGACTCGACTCGCGAGAGCTTTACCGCTACCGACGAACAGAACCGGCTGCAATATCGTTTCGTGCTGCCCGGGCCGCGCCTGGACTCCTCCGACGAGGCCCGCTGTCTGCTGGCCCTGGAGCAGCACATGCTCGACAACGGCTACCTGGTGGTCAGTGGCAGCCTCCCCCCTGGATGTTCCGACGGATTTTTCGGCCGCATCGCTGAACTCGCGGCGCACCACGATTGTCGGCTGGTGGTAGATACATCGGGCCCGGCACTGGCCACCGTCACCGGTGCTTACCTGATCAAACCCAGCATCCGCGAACTCCGAGACTGTGTCGGTGCCCCTCTCCTGGACTTGGCCTCACAGATTGCCGCCGCGCGTGAGCTGATCATGGCCAAGGTGAGCGATGTGGTCGTAATCTCACTGGGTCCTGACGGTGCCGTACTGGTTACTTCCGACGAGAGCGTCGTGTTGCCGGGCGTGCACCTGTCGGCCGGCAACGGCGTGGGAGCGGGCGACAGCATGGTCGCAGCGATAACCTTTGCGCTCGACCAAGGGTGGGAGTTGACGGAGGCCGTTCGACTCGGAACCGCAGCCGGAGCAGCGGCAACTCTGACTCCCGGATCTCAACCCTGCACCAGGGAGGACGTGGATCGCTTGTACCAACGCTTGCTCGCGGATATCGGATGATATTGCTCGAGATCAGCCCGGACGAGGCACCGGTCTCAGATCCGCGCCACGCGTGAGTTCGACAGCGGCTACGACGGTTTCACCGCCCTCGAGGGTGAATATCCGCCCGTCGATGCTGATTCTTATCGGGGGTGCGGTGCTCGGTCGGGTCGTGACGGTGGTCGAAGTCTGGTCACACCGAAGGTGGATCCAGTGGTCGCGGTAGCGGAGATTGAGTTCGAGTGATCGAAGTTCGTTGGGAAGCTGTGGATGAAGCCGCAGGGTGTCGCCCCAAACGTCGATTCCGGTGTAGCAGCGCTGCAGGATATCCACGCTGCCGGCCATCGCCCCGAGGTGTATTCCCTCGCGGGTAGTTCCGTGTTGTGAATCGACGAGATCAGCAGTACACGATTCACGGAGCATCTCCCAGGAGTCCCGACGGTGACCCCGCGCGAGAACCCAGGCATGCGCAACGCGGCTCAAGGTCGAGCCATGAGTTGTACGGGCAAGGTAGTAATCGACAGTCGCCGGAATGGTGTTCGGGTCGAATTCGTATCCCATTCCGGCGAGTAGGCCGGTGAGTTCTTCTGCGGTGAAGAGATACAGAAGCATCAGAATGTCAGCCTGTTTCGAGACCTTGTAATTCGCACACGAATCATGTTCGGCTTCCAAGATGAGGTCGAGACGTCCGATGTTGCCGTACCTCAGTCGGTAGTCGTCGAGGTCGATTTCGCCGAGTTCGCCGTACCCGTGAAATTGTGCAAGCAACCCGTTGTCCAGGAACTCGATACGTAGTCGGCTCGCGAGTGTCTGCCAGGTCTCGAGTTCGGAGGGATCGACATCGAGCCGACTCCACAAACCGTTGTCCTCGGGTCGGCAGACGATCCGACACGCATCCAACGCGCGTCTGAGACTCCACGACACCATGACATTGACATAGGTGCAGTTATCGATTCCCTCGCCGGGGCGGCCCGGATACCCGTCGTGGAACTCATCGGGACCCATGACTCCGCGAATGTCGAACCGCCCGTCGGCGGCATCCAGCGATGCCAGGCTCACCCAGAATCGAGCGTTCTCCACCAAGAGTTCGACCCCGTACGATGCGAGGAATTCGCGGTCCGCCGTCACTTCCCAGTAGTGCCACACGTTGTACGCCACGGATAACCCGACATGGAACTGTCGGCTCGAATGATCGGGCATCCAGCGCCCGGATCTCGGGTTGAACAGCAAGCGCGGCGTCTCCTCTCGACCGTCGCTTCCGCTCTGCCAAGGGAACAATGCGCCGAGGTAACCCATTTCCCTGGCTCGCCGTCTCGCTTGCGGGAGTCGCCGATGGCGATAGAGCAACAGCGACTTCGACAACTCCGGTGTGCGAAGGTTCAACAGAGGAAGCACGAACAACTCGTCCCAGAAGATGTGACCGCGGTAGGCCTCCCCGTGCAGGCCACGGGCAGGGACACCGACGTCGAGATCCACGGTGTGGGGTGAAAGTGATTGGATTACGTGGAAGAGCTGCAGGCGAACCGCTCGGACGGTGTCGGGGTCGGAGCAACTGGCCTTCAGATCGAATCGATCCCAGAGCCTTTGCCATTGCCGTACGTGGCTCTCGACCAGCATGGGGAACGTGTCACGTTCGGCAAGCGAGGACAACGCAGTGCTCAGCGGATCCGTGATAGCGCGATCCCGGGAGGAGTAAAGTGCGATCGTCTTCGTGATGTTGATTCCGGAGGTCGGTGAGGCCTCCGCCCACGATTCTTGAAATGCACTCGTCGGCTGATCGCTGGCCCGTCGAACCGGAGCTGACGAGTCCACTCGGGAGGCGAGCGCGACCGAAATTCGGGATTGGCGGCTTCTGAGCCGGATCCAGGCGAGATCGTCTGCTCCCAGCCCTGTTTCGATATCGGTGAGGTGCACGTTGTCGAGTGTCCGGAAGTCGGCGACGTTTCCGTTGCGAACATCGGCGTCCAGCGCACAGCGCACAGCGATCATTGCCCGGTAATTCTCCGGTTCGATCCGGGTTTCGAGCGCGGCCAAGTGCGGTGACGCCATCGAAACGATCCGTGTCTGCCGAAGCCATGTGCGACGCCCCTCGCTATCGGCAAGGAGGCTCTCTCGTCTGAGAACGCCCCTTTTCAGATCGAGGGCGATGTGGTGATGCAGTGGTCGTTGATTGGCAGGGGTGAACCAAGGACCACCGTCGATACTGAACGTGGTACCCAGCCAATTCGGCCATGCGACGATCGATTCGTCCTCGTGGTCGATACCGTCGATGGTCGATCGGAGTCTGTTGTAGCACCCGGCGAGATACGTACCCGGGTAGTGCACTCCATCCGCAGTCGCTTCCGGCAGGGCGCCCCGAGTTGCGAAGTATCCGTTTCCCAGAGTGCAAAGACTCTCACGCATACCCTCCTCCCACACGTCGAAGCCGAGGTAGTGCAACTCCCACGGCGATCGGGTGTCACCGCTGCACAATTCGCATCCCTCGTTGACACCGGCCGGGGTGTCCGTACCGATGTCGATATCCAGATCGGCGAGACTGCCGACGGTGATGTCCGCATTGGGTAGCGCGGGTGCGGATGCCCGCTGCAGTCCGATCACCAATTCGAATCCACCGGCCCGCGCTCCTTGAATTCCGGCAACCGAATCCTCTACAACAGCCGACGTTTTCGGCGGAAATCCGAGCCGCCGGGCCGCTTCGAGATACAGATCCGGTGCGGGCTTGCCTGCAAGGCGTCGACGTTCTACATCGGTGCCGTCCACGCGCACGTCGAACAAGCCTCCGACGCCGGCCAGTGCCATCACGGCGCGAGCGTTTCGGCTGGACGAGACCACCGCTGTCGGGATACCCGCCATCCGCAGTCGCCGCAACACATCGATCGTATCGTCGATGGTGCGAACTCCTTGGGAGGTCAGCGCCGACAGATACTCGGTGTTCTTGCGGTCGGCCCATTCCTGGACACTGCCCAGCGACGAAGCTTCAGTTGGGCTTTCGACAAGATCCAGTGCGCGCGCTCGAGCGAACACGCGGACCGCGTCGAATCTGTCTCGGCCATCGACATAGGTTCGGTAGTCCTCATGCGTGAATGGTCGATCCCCTTGTCCGGCGGCACTGAGCAACGTATCGAATGCGGCTTTCCAAGCTCGCTCATGAACCTGGGCCGTGTCGGTGACGACACCATCGAGATCGAAGAGAACAGCTTCGATCCAGTGTCCATTGACCTTCACCTCGACGCAGTCTCGACCGTCATGATCGACCGAGGTTGTCGGGTCTCACTGCTGCGACGAGAACATTCCATTTGGGCATCGCGACCTCCACGACTGGGCAGCTGTTGAATACAGCTTGGCAGCGTCGACGGTTGGAGGACAGAGTCCAAGGTCCCGACCCAAGTCCGAAACCTCACCACATGCACTTCGGTCGCTCGCAGGCTCCTTCAAGTCCGCCCACCGGATGAATCGGTAGCTTCCTTCGTCTCCGCAGATCTCTCCTCACGTCGAGTCCGCGCACGAAAATGCCCCTCACCAGACTGTCCTGGTGAGGGGCTTCTTCTCTCTGAGCCGCCTAAGAGAATCGAACTCTTGACCTTTTCACTACGGACCAGACTGTTAGACAGTCGATTTGATATCGACGGTTCCGTTACGTGCAGGTCAGAGGCTCCGAGGGCACCTTCCGTTCCAGCCGTTCGCCCCTGACTGCAGTGGTTACCGTTCCCTTAAAGTGCCCTTGGCGCCTAGCTATCGTCGCTCGATGAACCTTCATGAGATTCCGCTATCACCTGATGCGGTCGCCCGGCTCCTCGGCTGGGAAGGCTCGGGCACGAACACCAGACCGTCGTACAACACGGTGCTCAAGGCGTGCCAGCGCGGCGATCTCAAGGCTCGCCAGACCGCTGGCCGCAAGAGCCGCTGGCTGATTCGCCCATCCGATGCCATCGCATGGCGGAATGGGGCGGGTCCGAGCTAGTCCGTACCCCTGCCTCGATCATCTTGCCGACACTAACAAGATGATCGAGGCAACCGTGGCACGTTTCGCCATGGTTGAGCAGGTGGGTGGTGCGACAACGTGGCTGGTCGGGCCTACTTTGCTGGGGCGTATCGGACAGATGGACCCCTTGTGTTTCCTAGCGGGGCGTGACAAAAAGCCGGTCGGTCAGGCCGCGGATGTCAGCGGAGCGGACGAGATACGCCTCGAAGCGAGGTGACGCGGATAGCACGTCGAGACGATTCGCGTTCCTCGTTGCAAGTACTTCCTTGCAGAGCTGGTCCGCGAACGACGGAGCAGCCGACGCCAGCGGTTCGGCGTCGACCGTCACACTGCACCCGCTCAAGTCCTGAGGCAGCTGATCCAGCAGCGAAGCGACCAAGCCCCGGCTGCCAGCCAGTCGTGGCATCGTTACTGTCGTCATCGGGGTACCTCCCTCAGGTAGTTTCTACGGCTTGCAACTGACAGTTGATTGGATCAGTGTGCCTGGATACACCGACAATAGCTTTTCTGTCGACGTTATTCCCTTTTTCCTGGTTAGCCATGCGTGACCGCTCGTCATGAAGAACAGGCCGGCAAGCCCAACAGTTGACGAAACAACATCAGGAAGTCCGTTGCCACGGCCCTTCTCCCCGGTACCCGATACACCTGGTTCAACCGCGAGCCTAAGAGCACTCTCGTCCGTTTCAATGGCTAGACCACCGGCTTTGAGGGAAGTGGACACACCGCGGCCGCCGTCAGCGACTGCAAACATGATCTGGGGCGAGCCGCCATTCGGGAAGGTCTGTGCGGCGGCGTATCCGTGCGCGACCTCGGCGTGCAGGGTGACGTTACCGGCCAGCTCCGCGAGCCCTTCCTGAAGGGTCACCGGAACCTGCGGATCAACGTCAAGTCCATCCACTTTGTCGTAGACGAGCGCCGCAAGCTCGCCACCGTCAAACTCCGAGCTGAACTTTCGGAGCTCAAGAAGGTCCTCAGCAAGTGGCTTCGGTCTGACGGTAGGTAGGCCGTGATCGATGCCCAGCTCGTCCAGAATGTCCCCCAACTTCATTCGTGACAGGTAATTCTTGACGCTCTCATTATTCGGCGAGGTGAACTCCACGATCATGCCTTCGCGGCGTGCCCGGTCAGCAAGAGCTGCAATTGTGACCAACCCCGCAGGCTCGACGAACACTGCGCCAGCCAGGTCGATGACGCATGTCGGCGCAGTCGGGTCCCACTTCAGCATGGTTGCGATCGTCGTGGTGTTCAGGCGTCCGACTACGGTCAGCACGTATTCTCCTCGTTTGGCGGTTGACCTAAATCTATCGGTAGCCATGGACCTGTTCGTTACTGGGCACATACGTGGCAGCCCCGCCGCTCAGTGGTGTTGCCAGACACGCGGCCACGCGGCGGTTGAACGACCTGATGTGGCATGCGATCGACGAGCCGGTGTCAGACTCATCTGATAGCGCTGCAGTCGACACCTCGTTGCCAGCGGCGCATCGAGTAGCACACCCAGGAGGCAACAGAATGGCACTTCCCTCGTACTTCAGCTTCGATGAGGCGCAGTTGGCGTCTTACGATCAATCCACCGTGAACAAAGCCTTACGCGAGCACCCCGCAATCTATCTCAACCACCTTGAGCTGGCAGAACATCTAGATGCATGGGCAGCGGCCCTCGATAAGGACCACACGTCACCACCCGGCACCGGTGACGCCTACCAAACTGCCATCCGCGAAGTCGCTGCACATCTCAGACAGGCCGATTACGTTCCCGGAGGCACAATGCTCGACGGCGGAGTTCGCTAATGGTAAGCGACAACGGCCAGTACGGGTGCGCGGTGCGCGGCTGTGAGGCCGAGGCAACACACCAGGCCGAGGTGGTCGGTCGAGATCTGGAGATTGGCGGAATCGCACTGCCAAAGGCTGAATTTCGCTACTCAGCATGGCTTTGCGACAGTCATACCTTGAACGACACCGAACAAATCCACCTCGAATGAGAGAACCGCACACTTCGCGCAGTAACCGAAAGGTTCGCGGCGTCGGCAACGTGGCTGGTCAGGCCTATCTCGCTGGGCTCTCAGGGGCCCGCTGTAAAAAAGGGTAGGGACTGGGCGGTCCCCATCGATGGAGGGGGGCCCTTTGCAATATCCGAGGGGGGGTCACACCATGTCGGGCCAGGGCATGAAGCGCGTTCCCAGATCTACGTTCGGCTCGCCCAGTCTCCGCTTGTTCGGCGCGGTGCTGGACGCTGATGCACGCCACTCCCACGGGGGCACACCGGTGACGGCGGGTCGTTCGTGGTCGTGCGCACCGTCTTGCCGCTGACTGTTGCACTGGTTGTGCAGAAGCCTGTCTGCGACGGTGCCGCCGAGTGCGCGCGCGTGGGAGTGATCGGCTGCCAACGATTGTTCATCCCAGTTCGCGGCGGGATCTTTGAAAAGCGGCTCACCACACCAGTAACAGGGTGAGCCGTCGACATGTTGATGAAGCAGGTTCTTGCGTTGTCTGACGTGGTCGTATCCGAGTCCTCGTTCGTGTCTCGATCGCTGTTGTGCAGCCATGTGATGGCCTTTCGGTTGAGTGTGGATGACGCAACGAAGCCTCTGACCGGTGATCGTGGTGGTCAGAGGCTTCGTTGTGCTCGGCGCTGGATGGATCACTGGGGGCAGAAAGGAGGGCCAGCCCGAAGGCGGCTACTCAGGAACCCTCTAGCCATCCATACGTCCGCTGCCCGGCCCACCCGGGGCCGGCGCGGTGAGCTTGACGCCGAAGTATCAGAGACCGGCGATCCACTCGGCCATGGTGACGTTGTGGGTGCCAGTCGGTGGCCCCTGAGCCCGTGGACCCCGGCCCGCATCTTGTTCAGTCACCGAGTCGCGGTAGATGGCGAACTGTCGGTCGATCGCGGCCATCTCGGCCTCGGGATCGTGGCCCATCCGTTCGGCCAGTTCGGCTCGGGCCTGCATTACGGACCTTCCGTGCGCGACGCCTAGCATCGTGCGCATCATTGCGCGAGCGCCGTGATGCGCTTGACTGCCCTCGGACGGTCGATAGCGAACGCTGGCACCGCGTAGGCCTGCACGATGCGCTTGCGGTTCTCACGCTTGTCGATCACGTCGGTGGTGAGCGGGAACTCGAATCCGACTCGTCCGGCTGCGCCCTTCTTGAGCAGGTAGGCGGTGCCGCCGTCGAGATGGGTGATGGTCGTCATCTTCAGCCCGGCGGAGGAGAGCACTGCGTCGAGTTGGTCGCCGTAGCCGATACGCAGATCGGCCGCCTGCTGCGGCGAGACTGCGAGGGTGTCGTAGACGATGCCGAGGCGTTCCTGGTCGGCGGCGAGCTGTGCATGCACCCAATCCGCCGATGGCCGCAGGGTGTTCGGAGTGATCTGGTCCGCGGGCCCGACGGTCAGAAAGTTCGACCAGTCCGAGGTGCCGACCAGGTTCGATCCGCCCGGTGTCTCGTCGAGTGCTGCGTTGATCGCGGTGAGTGCCCCGAGGTTGAGCTTGCGGGTCAGGGTGTTCGCAAGCTGGCGGAGCTCGGAGTTGACATATCCGACGTTGTTGCGCCTGTAGACCTCGTCTTCGACGTCGAATTTCCCACCCCAGTCGCGAACGAGAGCGAGCCGGGCTTCGGGGTCGACACCGCGGACGTAGGCGTACTCGTCACCGGGGGCGCGTTCGACCACATCGTCGGCGGAGTAGCGATCCTCGGGTCGGGTGACGTTGTAGAGGATGCCGCCTCCGACGACGGGCTCGGGGGAAGGGGTGAAGAAGGTGGACAGGATTTCGTTGCCGTCGATCAGTTCGTCGAGAGCTTGCCTGAGCCACTTCGGGTTCTGCATCAGGAAGCTGACGGTGATCTGTCGGCTCTGCTGGTCGATCTTGGGGAGAAGAATTCCCATGGTGATTTCCGTCCGTCAGGCGATCGAGATCGCGGCGAGTGCGCCTGTGGCGGCGCTGGTGATGGCGTAACCGACGACCTTGCCGGTGGTGGCGGGGATGGCTTTGCCGTCCGCTCCGACCTGGACGTCTGCGAATGCTGCGAGGGCTGCGCCTGCTTCGACGCGGACGACGCGGCTGTTCCCGCGGGCCAGGCCCACCAGTTCGCCGGGGTCGGCGGTGTGCTTCGCGACCCCGGCGACTCGGCCACCGGCGACGGCGTGTCCTACTGTGATCACTCCGCTGACGGCGTCACCCGAGATGGCGACGAATCGGGACGCTGCGACGGGGGTTGCTGCCCGGCCGGTGATGTCGCGGCCGGGGCTGTAGACATCGATCGATGTCGCACTCATGTTGTTTCCCTTCGTTTTTCGGCTCTGTCGTGAACCGCCTCGGCAGGGATCAACCACCGTCCGGCGACACGTTGGCCGGGAAGGCTGCCACGTCTGCACAGTCCGCGTACGTTCTCGGGTGAGCAGTGCAGCAACCTCGCCGCTGTCTCGCTGTCGAGCAGGTTCGTCGTCGACAGTTCCATCTCGGGATCATCGGCGGATTCCGCGCGAGTGCGACCGGAAGCGACTGCGGAACATGACAATTGCTGTTCCAGCTCGAACACCCTCGGCACCGGACGCTGACGCTGGCGATCGAGTGAGGCGATGAGCTGACGTAGAGCCGCGCCGAGGAATGCTGCGTCGTCGAGGTCGAGCAGCACTCCCGCAAACGGGGTGGGCGGCAGGCTCATCGTCCGTCCTCGTCGAGTTCGGCGGCGATGGTCATCGACTCGATCCGCTCGAACCATTCCGTCACCGAGGCGACGTCGGTGGCGCCCTTGTCGATCATCGTGGTCACGAACCGGGTGGCGATCGCGACCAGTGGTGCGGGCAGGTACTCGATCCGCCCGAGGTGTTGGGCTTCGTCGGAGATGCGTCGGTAGGTGTCCTCGTCGCCGAGGAACGCTGCCTTGAGCAATGCCGCAGCACGGTGACTGTCACCCATGGTGGATTCGATATTGTCGGTCATTGCTCTGTCTCCCTTGATGATTCGATGGCGTCGATGATGTCGTCGGCGAGCTTGAGCGCCGCGGTGTGAGTCAGTGTTCGTGTCGAGGGTGTGATGTGGACGAAGGTGTGGTCGGCGGTCACTGCGACGGGTGGACGGTGCAGACGGCAGAGGCGAGAGGTCGCGCGCGTGATCTCGGTGCAGTCGGGGTGGGCACAGGATCGGAGGTTGCGTGCGGTCATGCGGCCGAGTCCGATCTCGGCCGTCCGGGTGGGCGTCGGGCATCCGGCATTCGGCCGGCGAGCACCGCGCCCGATCTCGGCTCGTCGAGCGCCCAATCTCGGCACGCTCCGATTGCCGGGCACTCCCAGCAGAGGCGTACGGCGTCGCGGTGGCGCTGCTCGGTCGTCTCTCGCGCTTCCCCGTCACTGGGCGGGTCGAAGAGGTCGGACGAACCGATGCACGCGGCGTCGTCGAGCCGTGGAGTGCGCGCCAGGACGATCGTCAGTACCTCCTCCAGAGGCGAGAACACCGGGGGCGGGGCGGGCTTGCGTTTGCTCATCGAGACTCCGATCGGAAGAGATGCGGACGACACTGGATGCACGGGATGGGGCGGCCGTCGAGGTCTTCGCCGAGCCACCCTCGACGGCACCTCGGGTCGTGATGTGGAGGGGTCGATTCGGCCTCGACTTCGTCCCCGGTCCGGTCCTTCATCTGCCCTCCCCGCCTAATTCATCCGGTAGGTCCGGTAGAAGCGGTAGGCCGCAGGTCAGAGGGGGTATCGATCCGGTAGGACGTGCGGTAGGCGATTTTGAGATCCGGTAGGACCTACCGTTTCGCCTACCGCTTGAAAAGTGCCCTGACCTGCGGCCTACCGGACATACCGGACCTACCGCTTGATGTAGAGGGTGGGTCACGCCGACTCCTGGTTTCGGGGTGATTTCGGGGCCGTCAGGTATCGCTCGAATGCAGGTTTCAGACCCCCGGACGAAGCGTCTCCCGCGGCCGATTTCTCACCGGCAAGGCTGTACCCGCGAACCTTGCCGACCCCGGGTGTCCAGATCTGATGCGGGCGCACTCCGTATGGCTTGAGCTTCACCGCGAGCTGACGGACGGTCAGTGGTTTGCCGAAGAATTCCGCCCACTCCGATTCGGGCAACTGAATCAGATCTTTCAAGAGCGTGGGGGTCGACATGTGGTCGACACCTTGAGTCTCGAACACCCCACGAATGTCATCCAGCAGACGCATCGCGATCGACGGGTCGTCGCCTCGACGGTCGAGTACGAAGTGACGGCACGCTGCACGCGCGGTGTCCGGCCAATGCCCTCCCGCTCGGTCAGCGATGTAGATCAGCGCCTCCCACAGCTCGGCCGCACGGTCGGTCACACCGGCCGGGAGTGCGACCCGGTGATCGTCGAACATCGGGCCGATGCGCGAGACCCAGGCGCCGAGATTGGACACCACCGGTGCGATCTCGGCGCGGGCCGCGCGTGAGCGGAAGTCGCCGACAACTTCACCGGGTGCCCGGCGTTGCATGTCGATCAGGATCGAGCGGGTCTGCAAGGTGCCGGGAAGTCGCCCCGAGAGGCCCGCCATCGCAACCGGGGCATAGACACGGAACTCACGAACCATCATCTTCGCGCCGTCGCCCTCGCACCGGTCCACCGTCGCACCACGCCGATATCCGGAGTTGTAGAGGGCCCGGAGATCCTCGGACCCTGGACTGGCGTTGCGAGACCAGACAGCGTCGAACTCGTCCTGCAGGATCGTGATCGGGTGATCGCCAGAACCCTCGATCCGCCGGTACAGCGCAGCGGTGGAGGTATTCATGGTCATGCGAGGCTCGAACGCAGTGATCTCCAGAAGCTCGAGACCGCGAGTCTTGCCCGATCCCGGCTCGGGTGACTGGAACACCAGGCGCGGTGTGACGTCGACGTGCTCGGTCATGTAGGTGTGCGCAGCCCACAGCGCCATCGTCGGAGCACAGTGTGTCGACGGCAGCGCCATGTAATGCGCGTAGAACGCGGTGATGTCGTCGAGAGCACCACTGCCTGTAAAGGACTCGCCGGTCTCCTCGTTGCGCATGGGCTCGGTGGTGGCCCACTCCTTCTTGATGGGCCGACCGCCCCGCGTGCGTTGCCTGGTGCGGGCCTTGTCCTTCTCTGCTCGTCGTGCGGCCAGATCAAGCGGCGTCGGTGTCGTGGTCATACTGCTGCCCGCCTCCTTTTCTCTGCGTTGCGCCGCGTACGACGTTCGATTTCCTGTTGATCACGCCTACCCTTTTCGTAGCCTGTCTCGTATCCGTATGCACCCCAGTTCATTTCGGCTGCCACTCGCTCCACTGCTTCGCTGTAGGCGATGCGCTCGTTCGGACCGCGTTCGGCGGCCCAAGCCGCTTCGAGTGCCAGCACTGCGATGGCGGCCCACTTGGTTCGATCGGGGGCGTTGTGCCAGTCCTCGGTGCCTGCGATCGGCAGTGCGGTCAGGTGTCCGTCGCCACGGTCGCGGGTCTCGATGATCATCGGAGCGACGAACTCCAAGATCGAGGACAGGTCGGGCGGGTCGTTCAGTTCGGACACGGCGTCCTCCGAGGATCAAGACGATGCAGTCGACGGCGATGTAGGTTGCGCATACGGCGGCCACCACGACGCCGAGACTGAGATCGGTCGGGATGGTCATCTCGATCACCACGGTTCCGTGCTGCGAGTTGCGGCGGAGACGGCCTCGGTGAGAGCCGCCCATTCGTTCGCGTCGAGCTGGATCGACAGGCCGGTGTCCCACCGGATGGTCGTGTACTCACCCAGGTGGCTGATGACGGGTGTGGGGTAGTCGGCGTGGACCGTGAACATCGGCATGTCAGGCCACCTCCGACTTGCTCTCGATGGCCACCGCGCGACTGGCCTCCTGCAGGAGCTGAGCGGCGAACGCTAGAGCCTCGCGGGGCAGGAACGCGACGTCGGCACCGCAGTTGATCGCAAGATAGGGCTGCGTGATTTGGCCGGAGTTGTTCTCCTGCCAGAACGTTGAGGCGTAGACCTCTTTCTTGTCGGGACCGACATGCATACTCGGTGTGCCGACGGTGCCTGCTGATCGATGCCACTCGCCGATGAATGCGTCGTCCTGGCGTTCGATCTCTCCGAACCCATCGGTCAACACTGTGTAGTCCGAATAGATCTCGATGACGGTCTGGACCGCGTCGTCGATGTTCCTGGGCAAGAGCGTCAGATCATGGAAGGACTGTCCGCCCTCTTGGTCCGCACAGTCGATGATGATGTTCGGTTCCTCGGTGAACGTATCTTCACCGTCGTGGCCGTCGTAGCGGAGCACCTGAGCGACGAATGCGCCTCTGGCGACCTCGGCGAGCACGGTGTCCTTCCCGTCATTCGGTTCGAGCTGGGCGAGCGCTTCGGCGCTGCTGGGCGTGTTGGGTACGATGGACATATCAACTGCTCCGTTCGTGAGGGTTCGGGTGTTGGTTTCGGTCCCGGTCGGTGCTCCAACACCGGCCGGGATTTTTGCTGTGCGGGGCTTCGTCATCAGGCAGCGCCCGAAGTGACTGGACGCTCGATTCCTAGAAGGTCGAGGAGCCCTGCTGTCGGCACGACGTAACGCGACCCGACGCGGATTACGCGGACTGGAAACTCTCCCTTCTTTGCCTGCGCGTAGCCGCTGCTAGGGCTGATTCCGAGCGCCCTGCACGAGGTTGGAATGTCTGTGCTCGCACCGAGCGCGAGCAGTTCGTCGGGTGACATTGGACTCTCCTGACTGAATTGATGTCATATTCACTGCACTCCTGGCTGGAATAGATGCAACGCTACACACCAACTGGATTTAAGGCAAGACACCGGATAATGTGACTGAAATGACGACATGGGCTAGCGAGACCACGGCACGCATCGGCGACCAGATACGGAGCCACCGTCGAGGGCGGTCGGCGATGTGGCTTGCGGAACGCACGGCCGAGCTTGGACATCCGATCTCACGCACCGCGATATCCGAGTACGAGACGGGGAAGCGCAAGGCCATCCCAGTGACCGACCTGATCGTCATCGGAGCGGCCCTGGAGGTTCCCCCTCTGCAACTCCTCTACCCGATGCCGCCGAGCACTGAAGTGGCGTACCTGCCAGGCATGGAAGAACTGAGTATTGTTGCAGCGCTTACATTCTCGGGAGAACTGTCGACGGTGGACAAGACTGGCCGAGCTGGACTTGTGATGCAGCTCGCGCGTCGCTGGCACGAGCTGCACCGGGAAGTCGTCGGCCTGAAAGCTCAGTCCGAGCGCGTCAAAGCAAGCCCAGACCTGCTGTCTGACGACGAGATGGAGAACTTGCTTCCTGGGCAATCATTGGCCAACCGGATTCGGCGTGCCGACGAGGAACGCACCGAAGTGTGGGTCGCCATCTCACGGCTCATTCCCGAACCCACAGCAGGGAAGAGTGGCCCTGATGCCTAGGCCACCTCTCGAACTCGGTACTTGGGGCAAGATCACCCGAACCGAGCTGAAGGACGGCGGCGGCAAGTCGACGGGCGTCTGGGTCGCGCGCACACGGTACCGGGACTACGACGGTGTTACCCGACAGGTGAAAGCGAACGGCCGCAGTGGCGCGAAAGCCGAAGCAGCATTGAAGGTTTCACTTCGAGACCGACAACGATCCCAGGGCGGCAACGGCCTCACTGGCAAATCGACCGTGGGCGAATTGCTGGCGCTGTGGATCACCACGCCACCCCCGCGGGGTGTGCGGTCGCCGCAGACTCTCTCGGGGTACCAGCGCTGTATCGACAAAATCATCGCGCCGGGTCTGAGCAAAGTGCGCCTGCATGAAGCCACCACCGGCCGGATCGAAACGTTCCTGCGAGCCGTACGAACGGACTCGGGGAAGCGAGATGCGCGCGGAATTCTCAGTCAGGCATTCGCACTCGCCGCACGACTTGATGCAGTCGACTACAACCCGGTAGCTGATACCAGCCGTGCGCCGACTTCGAGCAACCCTGCGCGAGCGCTGACTATTGCGGACGTGCACGAGCTGCGCCGCAGAGTGCTCGCATGGCAGGACCGTGACTTGGGGGACGGCACGAAGCGATTCGGCCCGGAGCGTGCCCACGATCTGGCCGAGATCATCGACGTGATGATCGGCACCGGGACGCGGATCGGCGAATGCCTCGCGCTGAGATGGCAGGACATCGACGGCCTGAACGGCAGCGGCCCGGTCGTCGTCACTGTCACGGGCACACTTGTCGAACTAGCCGGCACCGGAGTGTTCCGCCAGGATCATCCGAAGACGGCAAGCGGTCGCCGGACTGTGACCATTCCCGGCTTTTCAGCCGATGCCCTGAGAAGGCAGCGTGACCGCGGTATCCCGTCGTCCGAGGGTCTGGTGTTCCCGTCGCGGCTCGGTACCCCTCGGTGGCCGGGAAACGTGCGGACGTCGTGGCGTCAGGTGCGAGGCGAGGACTATTCGTGGGTCAAACCGCACTCGTTTCGCAAGACGGTCGGCACGATGGTCGAGCGCGAGCTGGGCCTGTCGGCTGCGTCCGCACAGTTGGGTCACTCGGGTAGCGCGGTGACAGAGAAGCACTACATTCAGCGTGCGAACATGGCTCCAGACGTCAGTAGCGTGCTCGACAAGCTCGCTCCCCGGTGAATCCGTGCCGTAAACGTGCCCTGGAACCAGAAACGGCAGGCTCAGCGACACTGGAATGTGCCTCTGACCTGCCATTACTTGAGCCGCCTAAGAGAATCGAACTCTTGACCTTTTCATTACGAGTGAAATGCTCTACCGACTGAGCTAAGGCGGCGTGCCTTACGGCGTTGGTGAGTCTAACGGAGCACCCCACCGAAACGAAAATCGCCCACCCTCGGGCTCACGGGGCAGTGGCCAACCCCATCGGCCAACCCCATCGGCCAACCCCATCGGCATCAATGGGCCATCGCAACGGCTAGACAGCTACAAGGGCACATTCATGCCAGGAGGCCGACCCCAGTCAGCGCAACGCCGCGCCCAGTTGGGCCACCATCGCGTAGACCGCGAACTTCGGTTTCGAGTTCAGTGCCAGCGCCTCGCGGCATTCGAGGATGGCCTCGATGCTCTTGAGCAACGCCTCGGGCGAGGCGCCCTTGGCCATCCGCTCGATCTGCTCCGACATATCTGGGTGGTTCAGCACGGCGGTAGAACCGTAAGACCGCGTCAGGGCGTCGCGATACAGTCCGGCCAGGTCGATCAACGCTCGGTCGAACGAATCTCGAACGTTTCTCGTGCGCCGCGACTTCTGCCGGGCCTCGAGCTCCTTGATCACTCCAGCCGATCCGCGCAGCGCACCGGCCGCCCCTTTGCCGGTCCCGCCCGCTCCGAGCGCGGTGCGCAGTTCCTCCATTTCGACACCGTCGAGTGCGGCGCTGATCTCGGCGGCTTCGGTCTCCGCTGCCTTGACCATCTCCTCGGCTGCCAGATACGCCCGGTTGGGGCGTGCCGCCGCCGACGCCAACCCGAGCGCGCGGGTGCGCCGAGCCCGAGCATCTGCATCCGTCGCCAACCTGCGCGCACGTCCCACGTGGCCACCACTGATCGACGCGGCCCACTGCGCAGTCTCGGCGTCCAGCTGATCCCGCGTCTGCAGCACCTGTGCGATAGCGGACGCCGTGGGCGTGACGAGATGGACGTGGCGACAGCGCGAGCGAAGCGTCACCGACATGTCCTCGGGATCGGTGGATGGCGCGCACAGCAACATCACGGTCCGCTCCGGCGGCTCCTCGACAACTTTCAACAGCGCGTTCGCCGCGGCCTCGCTGAGCCGGTCCGCATCCTCGATGACCACGATCTGCCAACGTCCCGTACTCGGTCGGCGCGCCGCGATCTGCACGATCTCGCGCATCTCCTTGACACTGATACTCAGTCCCTGCGGGATGATGCGTCGAACATCGCCGTGCGTGCCTGCCATCGTCGTGGTGCACGCATGACACTCACCGCAGCCCGGAGATCCCGCCGACGTGCACTGCAAAGCAGCTGCGAAGCACAGCGCAGCGATCGATCGTCCCGATCCGGGCGGGCCGGTGAACAGCCAGGCATGTGTCATCGCCGACCCCGGATCGCCGGTGCGGGCGCCGACGGCAGCACCGGTCAGCTCTGACTCGACGTCCTCTTGGTCGATCAGTCGGTCGAATACTCCAGCCATGGGTGGCAGCCTAGTCGGCGGGTCCGACTCGAAGCCTTAGCGAGGTGGCGGAAAGTAGGGTGCTATCGCCTCGAAAACAGTCAACAAGGATTCGCGCTCGTCGGCCAGCGATGCATCACCGGCTCGGGTGATGTAGACCATGAACGCACCCCTCTCCGTCATGGTCTGCGTCATGTACATGTCGCCGTCGAGGACGAAAAGATACGTCGTGTAGTCCTCGAACGGCAACATTTCGATGTCGGAGACTTCAGTTCTCGCGGCCGGATCCTCGATGAACGTGACGTCCTCGACGAGAAGAATTCCGAGCGCAAAGATGCCACTCGCCCATACACAGCCAGACGAGTCGGGCACTTCGTTGGGCTGTACACCGGTCAGGTCGAGCTCTTCCAACAAGTCTGCAGTCAAGTCACATGGGTCGAAGTCCGTGGGCATCGATTCCGACGAGGCCGGCGTAGACACGTCGGATTCCCCGGATACCGCGGTGGCGGTCCCGCGCATGTCCGCGGAGCAACCGGTCGCTGCAACCAGAGCTGCCACTGCGACACCGAAAACTGCCTTCGAGGCGCGCATCTACGCAACCCCCAGCATCGACCTGGTACCGACCTCCAACTCGAAACAACGCGAGTCGAATTCATGCTCGACCATTACGAACTGCACAGACTGACCGTCGATCTCGGCCACCGTGACGCACGAGGCTCCGTCGATCACATACCGATGGACCGTCTGTCCATGCGACTCGAACTCGCCCAGACCGGTAACACCAGGGACAGTCGCGAGCGCTTCTCGATTCACATCGATGCCGAAGGCGGAGAACCACTGGTCCTCACCGGACCAGAGACATCCTTCGCCGTCCGCGACACTCGTTCGTGTCTCCGGATCCACGCCGAAGAAGATCTCCAGCTGGAAATCTTCGATAGCACAGGGATCGAACCCGGATGGCCGTGTCGCCGGCGTCGACGGAAGAGGTCGAGACGTCGAAAACGAGGGTGAGGTCGAGGGCGTCTGACTCCTGGTCACCCCTTGGCCCTGCCACGAGTCCTCGCCGACGGCCGTGCCCGCTACCGTTTGGGCGCATCCCGTCAGCGCCAGCACACACAGGGCGATTGCCAGTTTCTTTCCCACACGAACTTGGACGCACGCGGACCCTCGTCGGTTCCACCGCCTTCGGCTATTGGTTGCCAGACAACATGAATGGACCATTGCAACGGTTAGACAGTTGCAATGGTCCATTCATGCCGAAGGAGGGGGGGACGCTACTCAGCCGGCGGGGTCTTCTTCGCTGCAGCCTTCTTCGCCGGAGCCTTCTTTGCGGGTGTCTTCTTTGCTGCGGTCTTCTTCGCGGCCGCCTTCTTGACCGGCGCCTTCTTGGTGGCGGTCTTGGTGACGGTGGCCTTCTTCGTAGCCGCCTTCTTCGTCGCCTTCTTCTTCACCGGGCCGCGAGCACGCCGGTCCGCCAACAGTTCCGACGCCCGATCATCGGTGATGGTCTCGACCTCGTCGTCCTTGCGCAGGCTGGCATTGGTTTCACCGTCGGTGACGTACGGACCGAAACGGCCGTCCTTGATCACCATCGGCTTCTCGCTGACCGGGTCGTTGCCCAGCTCGCGCAGCGGCGGCTTCGCCTCACCCTGACGCCCACGACGTTTCGGTTCCGAATAGATCTTCAGCGCCTCTTCGAGCGTGACCGTGAACAGCTGCTCCTCGTCCGTCAACGAGCGAGAGTCGGTGCCCTTCTTCAGATACGGGCCGTAGCGGCCGTTCTGAGCGGTGATCTCCTCTTTCGACTCGGGGTCGACGCCGACGACGCGCGGCAGCGAGAGCAGCTTCAGCGCATCCTCGAGGGTGATGGTGGCCAGGTCCATCGACTTGAGCAACGAACCGGTGCGAGGTTTGGGGCCGGTGGCCTTCTTCGCCGCCTTCTTGGCCGGGGATTTCTTCGCAGCGACCTTCTTCACGGCCGTCTTGGTGCTGCCGCCCTCGTCACCGCCACCGTCCTGGGCAACCGGGACGATGTCCGGCTCCGGAGGTGTCGGTTCCGGCTCGGGCTCCGGCAGGATCTCGGTGACGTACGGACCGAAGCGGCCTTCCTTGGCAACGATCTCGTGACCGGTGAGTGGATCGGCGCCGAGCTTGCGTCCCTCCTGCGGGGTTGCGAAAAGCTTCTCGGCGAAGTCGATGGTCAGCTCGTCGGGCGGCAGATCGTCGGGCAGATTTGCCCGCTGGGAAACCAGATCACCGTCGGGATCGTCGTCGTTGCGGATCATGCGTTCGAGGTATGGGCCGTAACGGCCGACCCGAACATGGATCTCGCGTCCCTCGGAGTCGTCGAACAGGCGGATCGAGTTGATGGTCCGCGCGTCGATGTCCTCGAGGTTGGTGCCCACCATCTTCTTCAGACCACCCGAGCGTGCCACCGAGCCCTCGGCTCCGGTGTTGCCGCCGAAGTAGAAGTTCTGCAGCCAGTTGCCGCGTCGCTCGCGGCCACCGGCGATGGCGTCGAGATCGTCCTCCATGCCAGCGGTGAAGTCGAAGTCCACGAGCCGACCGAAGTGCCCTTCGAGAAGCGCGATGACGGAGAACGCGACCCAGGATGGCACGAGGGCGCTGCCGCGCTTGTAGACGTAACCGCGGTCGAGGATGGTCTTGATGATCGACGAATACGTCGACGGTCGGCCGATGCCCAACTCTTCGAGGGTCTTGATCAGCGAGGCTTCGGTGTAACGCGCCGGCGGATTGGTGTTGTGGCCGTCTGGATCGAGCTTCGTCGCGGTGACGGCAGCACCGGCCTTCAGCGCAGGCAGGCGCGACTCGGCGTCGTCGGACTGGCCACCGGCTTCGTCGTCGACACTCTCGACGTAAGCCTTGAGGAAGCCGGCGAAGGTGATCGTTCGGCCGGATGCAGAGAACGTACAGTCCTCGCCCGTCCCGGCTGTGCCGGTGATGCGCAGCGTCAGCGTCGTACCACGCACGTCGGCCATCTGGGAGGCGACGGTTCGCTGCCAGATGAGCTCGTAGAGGCGGTACTCGTCGGTCTGCAGAGCAGAATGCAGCTGACCGGGAGTTTGGAAGACGTCACCCGCGGGCCTGATCGCCTCGTGTGCTTCCTGCGCGTTCTTGACCTTGCGCGTGTACTGCCTCGGGGTGGCGTGCACGTACTCGGCACCGTAGAGCTCGGTTGCCTGCGACCGCGCTGCGGCGATGGCCGACTCCGACAGCGTCGTGGAGTCGGTACGCATGTAGGTGATGTAGCCGTTTTCGTACAGGCGCTGCGCCACGCGCATCGTGCGCTCCGAGCTGAACCGCAGCTTGCGGCCGGCTTCCTGCTGCAGCGTCGAGGTCATGAACGGCGGGTACGGCTTGCGGGTGTACGGCTTGTCCTCCGCCGAGGCGACCGTCAGATCGACGCCCTCCAGCGCCTCCGCGAGCCGACGCGCACGCGGCTCGTCGATGACGGTCACACCGTCGGACTTCAGTTTGCCGTCGGCGCCGAAATCACGACCACTGGCCACCCGGGCGCCCTCGACGTTGACCAGACGCGCACCGAAGCTCCGCGGCGTCGCCTCCGCACCGGCATCGAGAGTGGCCGAGATATCCCAGTACTCCGCACTCCGGAACGCCATGCGGTCGCGCTCACGCTGGACCACGATCCTGGTGGCGACGGACTGGACGCGGCCCGCCGACAGCTTCGGCATGACCTTCTTCCACAGCACCGGGCTGACCTCGTACCCGTACAGGCGGTCGAGGATACGACGGGTTTCCTGTGCGTCGACGAGGTCCTGGTCCAGTTCACGGGTGTCGGCCGCGGCCGCGAGGATCGCAGGCTTGGTGATCTCGTGAAAGACCATCCGGCGAACGGGGATCTTTGGGTTCAGGGTTTCGAGGAGGTGCCAGGCAATTGCCTCGCCCTCACGGTCAGGGTCAGTGGCGAGATAGAGCTCGTCGGCGTCCTTGAGCAGACTCTTGAGCTCGGCGACCTTGCCCTTCTTTTCCGGGGAGACGACGTAGAGCGCCTCGAAATCGTGGTCGACGTCGACACCGAGCCGCGCCCATGGCTCACCCTTGTACTTGGCCGGCACGTCGGCCGCGCCGCGCGGCAGGTCACGAATGTGACCGACCGAGGCCTCCACCACGTAGTTGCTGCCCAGGTAAGGCGCGATCTTCTTCGCCTTCGTCGGAGACTCGACGATGACAAGACGGCGTGGTTCGGCTCCGCCGGTGGTGTCCCCCGTGCCGTTCTTCCGTGTTGCCACCTTGCTGCCGAACCTTCCGTCGTTACGTTTCCCGGTTGCCACTGTTTACTCGACGCCACGTGTGCTTCGACGCCACGGGCCGTGGCTGCTTCTTACCGGCCGGAACCGACATTTTTACCGGTCCGCCTGGTAACAGAGTGGCATACGTCGTCAAAATAGTTACAGATCAGTTGCTCGCTGTCCTACCTGGCGCTCGGCCAATTGGTACGCGCGTCCTCGTTTTCGGGGGGCTGCCCGACGTTCTCCACCAGCCGCAACATCCTGCGCCGGCCGGTGATGCGCAGTCCCGGCATCGCCCCCCTCGTGCCGATGAGCGTGGGCGCGATCCCGGCCCGCATCAGCGCCTGCGCGAGTGGTGCGTGAGTGTCGGGTGCTTGCGGGTCCAGCCCGAGAACGTACCGTTCGCCCTCTGCCTCGGAGCGGCCTGCTGCAAGAACCCACGCGCGCAGTTCACGCGCACCCGGCACCCACCCCGGCGGCATGGCCTTGACCGCACCCTTGGTCCACTGGGACGCCAGCGCGGACAGCTCGGGCACCGAGGCCGTCCGCACGAGCGGGTGGCCCTCCTCGGACCGGCCGATCTCCGCGTCGAGCCCGCACTGAACGATCAGATCCGCGATGGCTTCGGCGCGCCACTCGCGATCGACGACGACCGAGATCCGAGCGCCGGCAGCCGAGGAAGCCACCTGTCCGGTGGACGCCAGCAGTCCACTCAAGTCGGTCACCGAGGGCGGCAACGACTCGGCCGAGAAAAAGGACAGCTGGTTCACATTGTGGACAGTAGGACATCGACACCGAATCTGGACGAGTACGACGTCCGTGTCGAAGCACCTGTATTGCCGCCGCCCCCACTGCCGGTGCCCCCACTGCCGATGCCCCGGATACGACTCATCCCCCTCCACGCCCGAGCGGAACTCGACCGTGAGAGGGGGATGAGGTGTATCGATTGGCCCCACCGGGTGGTGGGGGATGCCGATCAGACCGCGCGAACTCCGGTTGCCTGGGGACCCTTGGTGCCCTGGCCGACCTCGAACTCGACGCGCTGGTTCTCCTCGAGGGTGCGGAAACCGTTGCCCTGAATCTCGGAGTAGTGAACGAAAACGTCGGCGGAGCCGTCTTCTGGTGCGATGAATCCAAAGCCCTTTTCGGCGTTGAACCACTTCACAGTTCCCTGTGCCATGCTTTTCCTTCTCTTTCTAACACCGGATGCGGTGGACAGCACTTACAGTCCACCGGGCCGGTTCCGACCGTTGTACTTCCTGAATTCCCCCTCAGGCGGAACCCCTGACACGGCAACGACGCCGAGCCGAGACCCCTTCAGGAAACGCTCCAAAAGCACACCGCTCGCAACATAAGATCCTGCGAGCGTATACACGAACACAGAAGCTGCGACCAGTTCAAGTGAACCATGACTCGGGCGTTTCCAACAGTCGAAATGGGTAGTTTTCGCACATTTAGTTGATCTTGACCCTCGCGCCACCGACCAACTGCCCCGATAACGGGTTCCACCAGGGCCGATACCCGGCCGGTGCTGCGGCGCGCATAGCCGCCCGATAGCATGAAAACCGCAGGTCGCGGGCCTGGGCCCGGTGCGTGCAACATCAATCAGAACGTGGAGTGCAGTAGTGACCCAACCTGATCCACCGAACACGGGTCAACGGAGCTACGGACGTGCACTGCTCGACCGCGTCCTCGCCGGCACCCCATCCGGAGAGCAACCGCTGACACACGTCGCCGAACTACCGGCACGCGAGGCACAATTCGACGACTGGCCGACCTGGGTGATACCGGAACTGACCACGGTTCTGACCGCGCGGGGCATCGCCAGACCCTGGAGCCACCAAGCCCGCGCAGCGACACTTGCCAACGACGGTCATCACGTTGTCCTGTCAACCGGCACGGCCTCGGGAAAGTCACTGGGATACCAGATGCCGATTCTGTCGACCCTACTGAGCGATCCTCGGGCGAGCGCCCTCTACCTGGCCCCGACCAAGGCGCTCGGTGCGGACCAACTCCGCAGCATCATTTCCATCACCGACGAGTTGCGTGAGGAGGCACCGCAACTCGCCGAGGTGTTTCCGAGCGCCTACGACGGAGATACCCCGATCGAGGTCCGTCAGTGGGCGCGCGCGAACGCCCGCTGGATCTTCACCAATCCCGACATGATCCACATCGGAATCCTGGGCGCACACGAGCGTTGGGCACGTTTTCTCCGAAACCTTCGCTTCGTCGTCGTCGACGAATGCCACTACTACCGCGGCGTGTTCGGCTCGAACGTCGCACTGATACTCCGGCGACTGCGACGCATCTGCGCACGCTACGGAGCGTCACCGACCTTCGTGCTCGCGAGCGCGACGACATCGGCCCCGGGAGCTGCCGCCTCGAGACTCGTCGGCGCACCGTGCACCGAGGTGACCGAGGACGGCTCGCCACACGGACCGCGCACCGTCGCACTGTGGGAACCGCCGCTGCTGAAGGAGATCACCGGCGAGAACGGTGCGCCCGTGCGTCGATCGGCAGGAGCGGAGGCCTCGAGGATCATGGCCGATCTCATGGTCGAGGGGGCGCGCACACTGACTTTCGTGCGCTCGCGACGCGGCGCCGAGGTGACCGCCCTCGGCACGCAGCGGCTGCTCGCCGAGGTCGATCGCGACTTGCCGGGGCGTGTCGCCGCTTACCGCGCCGGGTATCTCGCCGAGGATCGTCGGGCGCTGGAGGCGAATCTGTCCGACGGCACCCTCCTCGGCGTCGCGACGACCAATGCCCTCGAGCTGGGCGTCGATATCGCTGGTCTCGACGCCGTGGTGGTCGCCGGCTTCCCCGGCACGGTCTCCTCGTTCTGGCAGCAAGCCGGGCGGTCGGGCAGGCGCGGAGAGGGATCGCTCGTCACCCTCGTCGCCCGGGACGACCCACTCGACACCTACCTTGTCCATCATCCGGCCGCCCTCCTCGACAAGCCCATCGAAGCAACCGTCACCGACCCGACCAATCCGTACCTGTTGGCTCCGCAGCTGCTCTGTGCTGCAGCAGAATTGCCGATCACCTTCGCCGAGGCCGACGAGCTGGAGGCCGAGACAGTGCTGACGGCTCTCGCTGCAGACGGTCTGCTGCGCCGCAGGCCACACGGATGGTTCATCACACCGGAAGGCCAGAAGTACGCCCCGCACGCGTCGGTGAACATCCGCGGCGGAACCGGCACCCAGGTGGCGATCGTCGACGGAGAATCCGGGCGAATGCTCGGGACCGTCGACTCCGGGAAAGCCCCCGCCACAGTTCATCCCGGTGCCGTCCACATCCATCAGGGTGAATCGTTCGTGGTCGACGAACTCGACCTGGAGGACGGGCTTGCGCTCGTACACCCCGAACACCCCGACTGGAACACCTCCGCCCGCGAAACCACCGACATCGCCATCACGGCAGTGCATTCCGAGCGCACGCTCGGAGACGTGCGCATCGCGCTCGTTCAGGTGAACGTGACGCATCAAGTCATCGGCTACCTCCGCCGGCTGCATTCCGGGGAAATCCTCGACTCGGTCGAACTCGATATGCCCGAACAAACACTCGACACGCGGGCCGTGATGTACACCATCACACCGGAACTGCTCATCGACAACGGAATCGAACCCGAACGTTTCCCCGGCTCGCTGCACGCCGCCGAACACGCCGCGATCGGGCTCCTCCCGCTCGTCGCGACGTGCGACCGCTGGGACATCGGTGGGGTGTCTACGGCGCTACACCCCGACACCGGGCTCCCGACGGTGTTCGTCTACGACGGATACGACGGCGGTGCAGGTTTCGCCGATCGAGGCCACCGCGCGATCGCAGAATGGCTGGAAGCGACCAAGGACGCGATCTCGTCGTGCGAATGCCCCACCGGTTGCCCGTCCTGCGTGCAATCACCCAAGTGCGGCAACGGCAACGACCCGCTCGACAAAGCCGGAGCCGTCGCCGTCCTGCAGATCGTGCTGGACGCATACGGGAAGCGGCGTCGCGGCTAGCCAACAGGACCGGCCCGGGCAGCGGCCACGGCGTCGCGCAACCCGAACCGGCCCAGCGGCAACGTGATCGTCACCTCCACCACCACATCCCAGTCCTCGACGACACACGAGGTCATCACCCCGCGCATCCGCTCGACGATGACCCCACCTGCCGCACACGCATCGGCAACACCTCGATCCAACGCACCGGCCGCAGCCAACGCCGACAAATCCGCCGCAGACTGCGCCCGATGCCGAGCGCTCACCGCCGATCCGACGTGCACCACCGCGATCACCACAACCAACAACGCGGCCAGCGCACACGCCGCCAACACCGTCACCCCACCGTCATCACCACGCGCCCTCATTCGAGGACACCAGGTTCGAGCGCAGCCACCGCCTCACCACCCACCCGCAACCCCGGCAACAGCGTCCGTGCCTCGACGCGAGCGACAACGAACCCGCCCTGCTCCGTCACGGTCAACACCGCACCATCAGGGACGAGCAACGCCGACACCTCGTCACCGCGCGCAGTCGATCTCGCCGCTTCCCGAGCCGCATCGACACAGCGAACATGAGTCGAGACCGCAATGATCGCGCCGATACACATCACGACCACCGCGACGATGGACGCGATCGCGATCGCCGCCTCCACCGTCGCCACCCCGTCGTCGGCGTGGGCTAGACGGCTGTATTGAGCGCACGGTCGATGATCCCCGTCAACGCATCCACAATCGAACCCCCCGTCACCACCGTGTACAACACCGCCCCGAACGCCGCAGCAGCGATCGTCCCGATCGCATACTCGGCGGTCGACATTCCGTCGTCCTCCGTCGCGGCCAGAATCAATCGGGCTTTGGTCTGCTCGATGATGTTGTTGCTCATGGCTGTCCCCCTTTTCGATGTCCGGGACGGCGGCCCCGTCCCGGAATTCCTGGGGCGGGGCATCGGCTGTGATCACAGCAGTCCCCCGCCGAGTACGTTGCCCGCCAGTCCGATCACCACGGGCACGATCCCGAGGCAGACGAAGGCCGGCAGAAAGCACAGGCCCAGTGGCCCACTGATGAGCACGCCAGCCCGTTCGGCGGCCGCCGCAGCAGCATCCTCGGCGCTCGCACGCTCGGCCTCGGCGAGTTCGGCTACCGCATCGGCCAGTGAGGCTCCGGATCTGGCCGATCGTCGCGCCATACCTGCCAGCGGCTCGATCTCGGGTAGGGCGGCCACCGGCGCCCAGGACACTTCCGGGTCGGCGCCGAGACTCAGCAGGTCGGCGGTGGTGCGCAGCGCCGCTGCCGCGGCATCCGGCGCTATGGTCGACACTGCGTGCGCTGCCGTTCCGGTCGGTAGTCCACCGCGCAGTGCAGCAGCCATGGTGTCGAACAGTGTCGCCACGGCATGCGGGTCGTGCACCGGCACGATTGTCGGGGGCATCGTGGTCGGTCGCTCCCGGTCCAGCCGGTGCAGTGCCCCCGGCCGAGCAGGCAGAAGTATCAGGGCCACCGCGAGTAGCGCTGTAGCAGAAGACATCATCGGCACACCCGCTCGGTGATGGCATCGGTCCACAACAATCCTGCGCAGCCCAGGCCCGAACCCAGCACGAGAAGAATCCCGCCGACACCGCCGCCCAGCAGAACATCGATCGGTGACGCCCCCATGGCTTGCCCCAGAAGCACACCGAGGACGGGCAGCCCAGCCAGCACGGTCCCGGTTGCGCGTGCACCCGCCAGCGACGCCTCGGTGCGGTCGCGGAAGCGATTGCGAGCCAGCAGATCACCGCGTGCAGCACCGAGCAGACCCACCAGCGCGAGACCATTTTCGTCGGCGACGCGCCAGGCGCCGGCGAGGATCGTCAGTTCCCGCGACACGGCCGAGTCTGCTGCCGGCAGACCTTCGTGAGCTGTACCCCCGAGCCGAGCACGACCCGAAGCGCGCCGAAACGACGACGCAACGGACCCGGTGCATTCGGCGGCCGCTGTTCCGCAGGCGATCGCGGGGTGAGCGCCCACGCGTAGTTCACCGATGACGGTTTCGAGTCCGGCGATCAGTGACTCGGACTCCCTGCGTCGCTCGCGCCGAAAACCTCTACCTCGACGCCGTTTCCATACGGTCGCGGCCACGATCGAGGCTGCGGCGACGAAATGCACACCGCCGGTCTGCAGGGCGAGCACCAGTGCGACGACCACGCCAGCCGCGATCATCACCACCCGAGACCGACGGTCGACCGATCTCGACACCTCGGGCCGCAACACGGCCACCCGTGCCCTGGGCCGCGGGCTGACGAGCAACGCCATCGCGCACAGCAACACGCCCACCGCAGTCACGACAGCTCACCTCGCTCGGCCAGAAGTCGATCCAGTCGAGCCCGGCCGGGCCACGCCGTCCCGATGATGCTCCACGCCTGCATGATCGAGACCCGGCCCGCTTCGTCGGCCGTCACCACCGCGATCTCCCGCAGTCTCCTGCGTCCGTCGGCCCCGCGGTGCACGTGGAGCACCACCTGCAAGGCCGCACTCAGCTGACTGTGCAATGCCGCGCGATCCATTCCCCCCAGAGCCGCAAGCGCTTCCAACCGCGCGGGCACCTCGGCGGGCGAGTTCGCGTGAATGGTCCCGGCCCCGCCGTCGTGCCCGGTGTTGAGCGCGGTGAGCAAGTCGACCACCTCGGCGCCGCGTACTTCCCCGACCACCAGTCGGTCCGGCCGCATCCGCAAGGCCTGCCGGACCAGCTGCCGAACCGTCACCTCTCCGACTCCTTCGATGTTGGGTGCGCGGGCAACCATCCGCACCACGTGCGGGTGCGACGGCGCCAACTCGGCCGCATCCTCGACGCAGACGATGCGTTCGGTGCGGCTGACCTCCCCCAGCAATGCCGCCAACAGAGTTGTCTTTCCCGCGCCCGTGCCGCCGACGACCAGGAAGGCAAGGCGTGCAGCCACGATTGCGCGGAGCAGTAGCAACGCCTCTGGTTCGATGGCGCCGCGCTCGGCCAGTGCGCCGAGCCCCTGGGTGGTGGGTCGCAGGACCCGCAAAGACAGGCAGGTGCCACCCCGGGCGACAGGGGCGAGCACAGCGTGTAGCCGCACACCGAACGTGCCGTCGCCGACACCGGGAAGCTGGCCGTCCACCCATGGCTGCGCGTCGTCGAGACGTCGCCCCGCCGACAGCGCCAGGCGTTGACACAGGCGCCGCACAGCTGCCTCGTCGGCGAACCGGATCGGGGCCCGCTCGAGGCCACTGCCCCGGTCCACCCACACCTCGTCGGGCGCGGTGACGAGAACATCGGCGACAGAGGGATCGCTCAACAGCGGTTCCAGCGGTCCAGCGCCGGTCAACTCGGTCTGAAGCACTCGCAAGGCAGCGAGCAGGTCGGTATCGCTCAGGACGCCACCGGCTTCGATGCGGATCGCCGCGGCAACCATCGTCGGTGTCGGGTCGTCCGCGGATTGAGCCAGCCGGTCGCGAACACGGTCCAGCAGATCCGCGGTGACGACGCTCATGCGGCACGCCCGGTCTGCGGTTTGCGGGCGAACGTGTCGAGGACGGCTCGGGCGGCTGCCGCGAGCGGTGAGCGCCTGGGCAGCGCAAGACCACCGCGCTCGATTCGGACGGCGAGCCCGGGCTCAGGACGCATGCTTGCCAGCAGCGGCAACTGCAGTGCGTCGGCGATCTCGGCACCGGTGAGGCCACCGGGAGCGGGCCCCCTGACCACCAGCCCGACGTTGGAGTTGCGGGTGGTGAGGTAGCCGGCGAGGTTCTCCGCGGCCGCGACTGCTCCGAGCTCGGCCCGTACGACGAGTACGACGAGGTCGGCAGCGTCGTGAAAGACCTCGGTCCGAGGACCGACGAGCCGGGGAACGTCGCACACGACCAAGTCGCCTGCGCGTCGTCCTGCCTCGATGACCGCAGCGCTTGCCACAGGATCGACCCCTCCCGACGCGCCGGGCCGGACCCGGCCGGCGGAGAGGACGGCGAGCGAGCCCCTCGACGGCAGAGCGTTGTGCAACGAGTCGGCGGAAATGCGACCGGCTTCGATGACGAGGCCCGGCCAGCGCAGTCCGGGATCGTCCTCCCAACCGAGTACGAGATCCATCCCCCCGCCGAATTCGTCGCCGTCGACGAGCAGGGTGCGGGCATCGGACGCGGCGGACACAAGCGCGAGGGCCGCCGACAGAATCGATGCCCCCGCGCCTCCCCTGGCGCCGACGACCGCGATGCAACCACCGTGGCGGTGCGCGTCGTGGTAGCTCGTCCCGAGGAGACGAACCAGTTCACCTTCGTCGCGTGGGAGCTCGAGCACATGTGCAGCACCGACGGCGGTGGCCGTGCGCCAGTGTTCGACGCCTGCATCACCGCGAGCGAGCACGACCACGTTTTCGCGGCGGGGTAAGCGCAGCGCCGGAATGTGCTGTGCGGTCTGGGAGTCGAGGAGCACGACGGCGGCGTTGTCCCAGTCGAGACGGGTCATGGCGTTGGCACCCACTGCGGCCTGAACAGCCGAATCCTTACCGACTGGTACGTTCCGTTCCTGCACAACGCAATCGGTCGCGGCGGCAACCCGGAGCACATCCTGGCGCAGCACCGGATCTGCAACGAGCAGCAGGCACGGGCGGCTCGAGATGACATCGGGTGTGTCGAAATCCATGACTGGAAGAATGTCGCCGAATCCGCTCACAGGAAACAACGTTCGACGAGATGTGGATAGTTTGCCGCCCTGTGGATGAATTACTGGACGGCGGTACCATAAACAGGTTTGCCTGAAAAAGAGGACGACCCTCGCCAGGGGGGGGAGGAGGCGAGGGTCGTCTAGTTCAGCCCCGGGGGGTCGGGCTGAACATGTCCGAACTAGTCGGACTGGATCGATACTACACCTGCGACGCGCGCTGTTTGCAAGTTCAACCTTGTCGATTTTCGAGCATCGATCGCGGCACGGACACCGGCGTGTCACCGAAGACAACTATTGTGAGGACCGTGACCACGAGTGCCAGTACAGACACAGCCGAATCCGTACTTCCCACCAGAAGAATCGCCGCATTCTTCGACCTGGACAAGACGATCATCGCAAAGTCGAGCACGCTCGCGTTCAGCCGACCGTTCTTCGATCAGGGGCTGATCAACAGGCGCGCGGTGCTCAAGAGCAGCTACGCACAGTTCCTCTTCCTGCTCTCCGGGGCCGATCACGATCAGATGGAACGTATGCGGGCCCACATCGCGAACATGTGCGCAGGATGGGACGTCGAGCAGGTGCGCTCGATCGTCGCCGAAACACTGCACGACATCGTCGATCCACTGGTCTTCGCGGAGGCCACCGAACTCATCGCCGACCACAAACTCCGGGGGCACGACATCGTCGTGGTGTCGGCCTCCGGCGACGAGATCGTGCATCCGATCGCCGAGGCCCTCGGCGCCGACATGTCCATGGCGACGCGGATGGAGGTCGAGGATGGCCGCTACAACGGCACCATCGAGTTCTACTGCTACGGCGAGGGAAAGGTCGAGGCCATGAGCGAGTTGGCGCAGGAGCGTCGATACGATCTCCAGCACTGCTTTGCGTACTCCGACTCGATCACCGACCTCCCTATGTTGCGTGCCGTCGGGCATCCCACCGCGGTCAATCCCGACCGAGCGCTACGCAAGGAAGCTGCGTCCTCGGGCTGGCCGATCCTGACCTTCTCCAACCCGGTGTCACTGCGGTCGCGGATCCACAGCCCCTCGGGCACGACGGTAGCGGCAAGCGCCGCAGTCGGTTTCAGCGCACTGGTCGCCGGAGCCGTCACCTACGGCCTGCTCCGAAGAAAACGCTGACGCCGACGCCAATCTCGCGAAACACTTGATGTGGGCGGCATTGCGGGGTAGAAATGAGTTACGGAAGAACGGAAGGCCAAGTTCGAACCAGAAGAGAAGGTTCGCACTCCCGACCGCAATTCCCAGCACGGACATCAGGCATCCCACGCGGAGCGCGCCGCTGACAGGGCAGAAGCGCTGTGGGCCTGCGAGATTCGGGAAGTAGCAGCAAGAACCCTGCACCGGTTGCAGGGATGACCTCCTACTCCACCGAACCCACGCCGAGGCCTCGCGATCAATGTATCGCCACAGCCCAATTTGCACGCTTGGTATCCCGATCGTCCGTGCTAACGGGCGGCGAAGTCGACTCACCTCGGCGGCGCCGCCCTTTTGGTTTGCATCCGCCCTTTGGTTGCATCGAGTGTGGTTGCATCGAGTGGCGATTGCCGCGAATGTCTACTTGCTCCCGGATTCTGCGGCAGCCTCGGCGATGGACGTCGCTTCCATCGCCCCGGCTTCCAGCGCGCCGCAACACAGCATCACCCAACTGCCGACGCCGTTGGCTGTACCCGAGGCGAAACTCGCGGCGCCATCCCGATATGCCTGTGAACGACGCATCCAACTGACCTCCGGCACACCGAGGTTGTGCGGATCGAGTCCCGAGGAGGTGGCAACCAATCGCGAGGCGGCGCGGGCGACGATACCGTCGGCCGACCCGAAGGGCTTCATCGTGAGCAGTTCCCCGTGCACGATGGCAGCGATGACAGGGGCGGGCGCCGAGGTCCCACCGGTGACCAGTTGAGCCAGCAGGTCGAGGCGCTCTCCGACATGGTCGTCCGATCGCGGCCGTCCGAGCAGCGCGTCGTCGTCCACGAGGTCCGCGGCAGCGAGCAGATGCAGGCGAGCCAGAGCTTGGAGAGGCGCCCGCTTCCATACCTGCAGCATGTTCGCCAAAGCGTCACCGTCGAGCGCCGACGCCACCCGCAGCGATCCGGCGAGCACGGGATCGCCGTCCTCGCCCTCGCGTGGGAAGTCCATCGAGCCGCCCTCGAGTGCGGAGGAGGATCGGGCCGCGCGGACGGCAGCCTCGGCGGCGGTGGCCGGCCAGCCTCGACGATTGGCCTTGTGTCGGTGCACAGCACCGAGGGCGTCGCGTGCGCGTTCGGCTGCGTCGACGATGCCGGGAAGTTCGAGCAGGGGCGCGAGGGGGTCCGTCACGACAGACGACGGTACCCCCCGCGCGCCCACGCGCTAGTCGGCCCCGGCTGCCAGCAGTTCGGCGCGGGCGTGGCGCCGCTTCGCCTGCTCGGCCGGGTCGGGCACCGGAACAGCGGCGAGCAGCCGTTTCGTGTACTCGTTGGTGGGTCTTCGCAGAATCTGATCGGTAGTTCCGAACTCCGCCATCTTGCCCTTGTTCAGCACCGCGATGCGCTTCGCGAGTACCTCGACCACTGCCAGGTCGTGGCTGATGAACAGGCAGGCGAAACCGTACTCACGCTGCAGTTCCTTGAACAGGTCCAGCACCTTGGCCTGTACCGAGACGTCCAGAGCGGAGGTGGGTTCGTCGGCGACCAACAGGGTCGGCTCCAGGGCCAGGGCCCGCGCGATCCCGACGCGTTGGCGTTGACCACCGGACAGCTGGTGGGGGTACCTGTTGCGCATCGTGCGCGACAGGTGCACCTGATCCAGCAGTTCCTCGACTTTGCGGTTGCGCTGGGAGGCGTTGAGGTCGGTGTGCAGCAGCATCGGCTCGGCGATCGATTGACCGATGGGCCACCGCGGGTTCAGCGATGAACCCGGATCCTGAAACACGATGCCGACCTTGCTGCGCACCGACCTCAGCTCGCGGTTGCTTGCCCCGGTGATGTCGACACCCCCGATGGACAGCGTGCCGCTGGTGAGCTTGTTCAGGCCGACGACGGCTTTGCCGATGGTGGATTTGCCCGACCCCGACTCACCGACGAGTCCGACCACCTCGCCCATTTCGATGTCCAAGCTCACCCCGTCCACGGCGCGGAACACCGGCCGTCCGGGGTACTCGATGACACCGTCGACGATGCTCAGCGCCCGCGTATCGGCCGCTTGGCCGGGGGCTGCGATCTTGCCCGCTGCCACGGCCTCGATACTGCTCCCGAGGTGCGGCACCGAGGCCAGCAACTGCTGCGTGTACGGGTGCGATGCGCTCTTGAAGATCTTCTCGGCTCGGTCGGTCTCGACGATGTCGCCGTCCTTCATCACCGCGATACGGTCCGCCATATCGGCCACCACGCCCATATCGTGCGTGATCAGCACGATGGAGGCGTCGATGCGGTTCCGCAGGTCACGCATCAGGTCGAGGATTTCCGCCTGTACGGTCACATCGAGGGCCGTGGTCGGCTCGTCGGCGATCAGCAGGGACGGGTCCGACGAGAGCGCCTGCGCGATCATCGCGCGCTGACGCTGGCCACCGGAGAGCTGGTGCGGGTAGTAGTTCACCCGTGTCTCCGGCTCGGGCATCTCGACGAGCTTCAGCAGCTCCACAGCCCGCGCCTTGGCCTCCTTCTTCGACAGCGACGTGTGCGCGCGGATCGCCTCAGTGATCTGCCAGCCGATGGAGTACACCGGGTTCAGCGCCGTCATCGGTTCCTGGAAGATGACAGCGACGTCCTTGCCGCGGATCGGGGCGAGCTGCTTCTCCGTCAGACCCACCAACTCGCGTCCACCGAGATCGATGCTGCCCGCCACCCTCGCGTTGTCGGCCAGCAGACCGGGTATCGCCATCGCGGTGGTGGACTTGCCCGAGCCCGATTCTCCGACGATCGCCAACACCTCACCGGCTGCCACCGTGAACGAGACGGCGTCGACAGCCTTGCGCCAGACCTTGTCGACTTCGAACTCGATCGTCAGATCGGTGACGGTGAGAACTGTGTCTTTCTGGATACTCATGTCAGTTCCGTTTCGGATCGAGTGCGTCACGGAGTGCGTCACCGAGCATGATGAACGCCAGCACCGTGACGGAGAGGAAGCCGGCCGGAAACAGCACCAGGTACGGCGACGTCAGGAACACGTTCTGCCCCAGGTTGATCTGCAGTCCCCAAGATATCTCTGGGGCTTGCAGTCCGATGCCGAGGAATGTCAGCGTTGCCTCGGCGGCGATGAACACACCGATCGAGATGGTCGCGTAGATGATGACGGGGGCGAGAGCATTCGGCAGGATGTGACGCACCAGAATGCGGTAGGTCGAGGCGCCCAGAGCCTGTGCGGCTTGGACATATTCGCTGTGCTTGATGGCGATCACGCTCGACCGCACCAACCGCATCGCCGTCATCCACCCGAATGCCACGAGGGCGAGCGAGACGGTGAAAATGGTGCGCTGAGCAGTCACCGTGAGCAGGATCAACGCGCCGAGCAGCAGCGGGATACCGAAGAACACGTCGGTGAATCGCGCGAGGATGCTGTCGGTGATTCCGCCGAAATACCCTGCGAGAGCGCCGATCAGAACACCGACGACGAGGATTCCGACCACCGACAAGACCCCGATCGACAGCGAGATGCGGGCGCCGTAGATGACATTGGCGTAGTAGTCGCAGCCCTGGATGTCGGTTCCGAACCAGTGCGCGGAACTCGGTGGCTGCCTGCTGTCGGAGAGCGAACACGCCCTGGGGTCGATACCGCGCGCGAACAGTTGCGGCACAACGGCCATCAACAGCAGAACCAGCAGCAGAAACGACCCGACGATGAAGAACGGGCTCTTGCGCAGGAACTTCCACGCATTGCCCCACAGGCTTGCCTGCCCGGCCAGCTCGCCGGCTTCACCCGTGACGACGTTGCCCGGCTGCCCCTCGTCGTGCAGATGTCGAGAAGCGTCTGTGTCGTCCTTATTCATAGCGAATCCTTGGATCGAGTACCGCGTAGAGGACGTCCACTACGAGGTTGAAGAAGATGTAGAAGAAGACGAACAGCATCACGATGCCGACGACCACTGCGCCCTCCTGACGTGCGAGGCCGTCGTAGATCGCGCGGCCGAGGCCGGGCAGGTTGAACACCGTTTCGGTCACGATGGCGCCGCCGAGCAGTCCGCCGACGTCGGCGCCGATGAAGGTGACGACCGGGATCAGCGAGTTGCGCAGTGCGTGGCGAAAGATGATGCGCCGGTTACTGATTCCCTTCGCCTTTGCCGTGCGTATGTAGTCCGCGGCCATCGATTCGGCTACCGACGTCCGCGTCAGACGCGCCACGTAGGCCATCGACAGCGACGCGAGGACGAGGCCGGGAAGCAGGTAGCTCGCCCAACCGTCGTTGATGCCGGCGACGGGAAAGAGGCCCAACTGCAGACCGAGCGTGAACTGAGCGAGGAAGCCGAGAACGAACACCGGAATCGACACGAGCAGTGTGGTGGACAGCAGCACGAGGTTGTCGAAGAACGACCCTCTCTTCAGTGCCGAGAGGACACCCGCTGCGATTCCGATGACGGTTTCGATGACCACGGCGACGATGGTCAGCTTGATGGTGACAGGAAGGGCGCGCTCGATGGTGTCGAGCACGGGTCGACCGGAGAAATCGGTACCGAAATCTCCTTGGAAGAAGCCGCCGATGTACTTGAAGTACTGCACGATCAGCGGGTCGTCGAGGTTGTAGTCGGCGCGCAACTGGGCGGCAACTGCGGGTGCGAGCGGGCGGTCACCGGCGAGCGCGCGGATCGGATCACCGGGTAGCGCATAGACCATGGCAAAGATGAGGAACGAGGTGCCGATCAGGACGGGAATCGTCAGCAGTAATCGGCGAGTGATGTAGCGACCCACTGTGGTCTCTCCTAGGGGCTTTTCACCTGCGATCGGGCCTGGGAAAGGCGCAGGTGGGGGCAGAGATCGATCTCTGCCCTCGAAAACGAGATCCGGTGGGTGGAAGCCGGGTCGATCCGGTTTCCACCCACCGGGGGTCTGCTATCAGTTGACGACGACGTCCTCGACGACGATGTTGCCGGTGTTGTCGATCTTCACGTCGGAGACGCGATCGGACCACACCGCCTGGTTCAGCCCGTAGAACAGCGGGGTCGCGGGCATCTGCTCGATCAGGATGTCCTCGGCGCGCTGGTAGTCCTCGGTTGCTGCCTCGATGTCCTCGGCGTTGTTGCCCTCCGCCAACGCGGCGTCGAAGGCCGGGTCGCTGAAGAAGGTGGTATTGCTACCGGCCGGCGGCAGTGCAGCGGTGGAGTACAGCGGGGACAGGAAGTTGTAGATCGACGGGTAGTCCATGATCCAGCCCGCGCGGAACGGCCCGGTCATGCCCTGTGCATCCTGCAACGGCAGGTACTGCGCGAACTGGAGGTCACCGCGCAGGGCGTAGTCCACTCCGAGGTTCTCTCGAATCTGGTTGCCCACCGCCGTCATCCACGAATCGTGTCCCGCACCGGCGTTGAACCACAGGTCCACCGGCTGGCTTCGGTCGAACCCTGCTTCATCGAGTAGCTGGTTTGCCTCGTCGGCATTGAGTTCACAGTTCGCTCCACATGCGTCCTCGCGGTATCCCTCGACCACAGGAGAAGCGAACGAACCTGCAGGAGTGCGGGTATCGGTGAAGATTGCCGTCGCGATGGCCTGACGATCGATGGCCATGGAGAAGGCCTTGCGGACGTTCGGGTCCTGGAACCGCGGATCGTAGGTCGGGAAGCCGAGCGAGGTGACGTCCGGGCGGGGACGTTCACCGTAGTTCTCTCCGAACGTGTCGCGGGCCGTTGCCCAGGCGTCCTCGGGCAGCTGGAGCATCACGTCGAGCCCGCCGGCCTGCACATCGTTGTAGCCGGTGGAGTATTCGGTGTAGACCTTGAACTCCACGCCCTCGGACTGCGCTGCGTTGTCGCCGGCGTAGTCCTCGTACTTGGTGACGGTGAAACCGCGGCCGGGAACGAATTCCTCGTCCGCCTTGAATGGGCCGTTGCCGATCGGGCGAGCGCCGAACGCGTCGGGGTCCTCGTAGAACACCTCGGGCAGCGGATCGAACGCCTGGTAGCCCAGCGTGAGCGGGAAGATGGCAAACGGGCCATCGAGGGTGACGGTAAAGGTCGTGTCGTCGACGACGTTCAAGCCGGTCAGTTCGGTCGCGGCCGGCTCGGCCCCGTCGACTCCCTGAAGATCGTCGTAGCCCTCGATGTTGTCGAAGAAGTACGAGCCTCCGAATGCGTTGGTGCTGAGCGCGTTATAGCTCCACGCCTTGGTGTACGACTCGGACGTCACCGGAGTGCCGTCGTGGAAGGTCCAACCGTCCTTGAGCTTGACCGTCCAGGTGACGTTGTCCTCGGACTCGACGGACTCGGCGACACCGTCGAATTCGACGCTGTTGTCATCGTCGTTGAACGTGACCAACGGCGTGAACAGCGCCTTGAGAACCTGACTGCCTTCGCTCTCGGTGGTGTTGCCGGGAACGAGCGGGTTCTCGGGATCGCCGATGTAGATGCTGTAGATGCCGTCTCCTCCCGACGCCGAGCCACCGTCGCCGCCACAGGCAGCGAGCAGGCCAGCACTCGTCAGGACAGCCGTGGCGATAACCGCGGCACGTTTGATTCGCACAAAATCCTCCATCTAGATGTGAGCACAGGGTCACCGTGCTCAGTCCCTCGGGCGCGACGCCCTCAGGATCGGTGGGCGATCGCAAACCGTGGCTCGGTGAAGCCACGGAACGATCCAATGGAAGGGACTTTAGACACATCGCGGACCGAGCATGCGAACTCCCCCGACATTCGCACGCACGACGAACGAGCCGAAACACGGCCGAAACTTTTCGGCAACTTGTTTTTCGTGGCTTCGGAGTTCACGGCACGACAGCGGGTCGGGGACTAGAGCCCTCCTACCGTCCACCGCGCAGAACCTACCGATCGCCGCAGATCACAGGGTTGCAGGGCGCTGCAACGGTGCGATGACGCTCACATGTGACTACCCTCACAAGAGCTCCCGCAGGGGACCTTGGCCGACCGGCTCAGCCCGGATTCGCCGGTGTGTTCTGCGGGTGACGTGACGGGGCCAACGAGCGAGATCGACGGACGAGAGAGAGCTATTCGAGATGACGACCAGTACATCCGGAGCACCGGAGACTGCGGCAGATTCCTACCCGCCCACGGCGGAGTTCGCCGCCCAGGCCAACGCAACCTCAGATCTCTACGCCGAGGCGGAGCAGGATCGACTGGCATTCTGGGCCAAGCAGGCGCGCCGACTCCACTGGCACACTCCGTTCACCGAGGTACTCGACTGGTCCGACGCACCCGTCGCCAAGTGGTTCGCGGACGGCAAGCTCAACGTCGCCTACAACTGCGTGGACCGCCACGTCCTGGACGGCTACGGCGACCAGGTCGCCATCGCATGGGAGGGCGAGCCCGGCGACAGCCGCGACGTCACCTACTCCGACCTGCTCGCCGAGGTGAGCCAGGCCGCCAACACCCTCACCGACCTCGGGCTCGTGCCCGGTGACCGCGTCGCGATCTACATGCCGATGATCCCCGAGGCCATCGTCTCCATCCTCGCGTGCGCACGCCTCGGGCTGACGCATTCGGTGGTCTTCGCCGGTTTCTCGGCCACGGCGCTGCGCTCACGCGTCGACGACGCCGAAGCCAAACTCGTCATCACCACCGACGGCCAGTGGCGCCGCGGCAAGGCCGCGCCCATCAAGGACACCGTCGACCAGGCCGTGGACGGGGCCGGTTCTATCGAACACGTGCTGGTGGTCAAGCGCACCGACTCCGAGGTCTCCTGGACCGACGGCCGCGACCTGTGGTGGCACGACACCGTCGCGCAGGCATCGAAGGAGCACGAGGCGCAGGCGTTCGACGCCGAGCACCCCCTGTTCATCCTTTACACCTCAGGCACCACCGGTAAGCCCAAGGGCATCATTCACACCTCCGGCGGATACTTGACACAGACCTCTTACACCCACCACAACGTCTTCGACCACAAGCCCGGCAAGGATGTCTACTGGTGCACCGCCGACATCGGTTGGGTCACCGGGCATTCGTACATCGTGTACGGCCCGCTCTCCAACCGCGCCACCCAGGTCGTCTACGAGGGGACCCCCAATTCCCCTGACGAGCACCGTCATTGGAACATCGTCGAGAAGTACAAGGTCTCGATCTACTACACCTCCCCCACCCTGGTGCGCACGTTCATGAAGTGGGGCAGGGAGATTCCCGACGCACACGACCTGTCCTCGGTCCGTCTGCTCGGCAGCGTCGGCGAGCCGATCAACCCCGAGGCCTGGCGTTGGTTCCGCGATGTCGTCGGCGGCGGAACCGCCCCCATCGTCGACACATGGTGGCAGACCGAGACCGGTTCGATCATGATCTCCCCGCTCCCCGGCGTCACCGCCACCAAGCCGGGATCGGCCATGACCCCGCTGCCGGGTATCTCGGCCAAGATCGTCGACGACGAGGCGAGGCCGCTGGGCAATGGCGGCAACGGGTACCTCGTCCTGGACGAGCCGTGGCCGTCGATGCTGCGCGGCATCTGGGGCGACATGGACCGCTACCGCGACACCTACTGGTCCCGCTACGCCGAAGAGGGCTGGTACTTCGCCGGCGACGGCGCCAAGTACGACGAGGACGGCGCACTGTGGGTGCTCGGCCGCGTCGACGACGTCATGAACGTTTCCGGCCACCGCATCTCCACCTCCGAGGTCGAGTCCGCTCTGGTCACCCACCACGGTGTCGCCGAAGCGGCTGTCGTCGGCGCCGCGGACGACACCACCGGGCAGGGCATCGTGGCATTCGTGATCCTGCGCGCCGGTGTCGAGAACACCGGTGACGCGTTGATTGCCGAGCTCAAGGCTCAGGTGGCGACCGAGATCTCACCGATCGCGAAGCCGCGCGAGATCTCGATCGTGCCCGAGCTGCCGAAGACCCGCTCGGGCAAGATCATGCGACGGTTGCTGCGTGATGTTGCCGAGGGCCGCGAGCTCGGCGACGTCTCCACCCTCGTCGATCCCAAGGTGTTCGAGTCGATCAAGAAGGGCCGCTAGCGGCACGTGCTTGGAAGTACGACAGTGACCCGAGGTCACTGTCGTATTTCCGCGCACAGGCGTCGAATCCGCCTCCCTGAAGCACTGCGACTCGGGTCGGCACTAGTCTTATTGCGAAGCCCGGACGAGAATCGATGAGCATCAGCAACTGGAGGGTCGAGAAGTTGAGCCAGACCAAACGTGGCAACGGTAAAGCTGACTACCCGGACGGAGTTCCTCACACGATCTCCTCCATCCCGTTGTCGGACGCGGACTACCGAGCTCCAGGCACCGGCAGCATCGGAAGCCTCGTCAAGGACGCGACAACCCAGGTTTCGACGCTGGTGCGCGCCGAGGTCGAGCTCGCCAAGGCCGAGGTCACCGGGGAGATCAAGAAGGGTCTGCAGGGCAGCCTCTTCTTCGCGCTCGCACTCGCTGTCCTCGCCTTCAGTGCGTTTTTCTTCTTCTTCTTCCTCGCCGAAACGCTGGACATCTGGTTGCCGCGCTGGGCGGCTTTCCTGATCGTCTTCGTGTTCATGGTGCTGGTGGCGGCCCTTCTCGGATTCCTCGGCTATCTGCGAGTGAAGAAGCTGCGCAAGCCGGAGAAGACGATCGATTCGCTCAAGCAGACGTCGAGTGTGCTGCCGAATCAGCACCAATCCGTTCCGGGAATTCCCGGTTACAAGCAGTAGACCCCTCCGCTTCGGGACCTCATGACTGCGCCGGATCCATCCACGGTCCGCTTCGCCGGGCCGTGGCAGCACCGCGACATCCATGCGAACGGAATCAGATTTCACGTCGTCGAGGCAGCCGTCGACGGTGCCGACCTCCCCGCCGACGCGCCGCTCGTCGTGCTGCTGCATGGCTTCGCTGATTTCTGGTGGTCGTGGCGTCATCAACTGACGACTTTGGCGGCGGCGGGCTGCCGCGCGGTGGCGGTGGATTTACGTGGCTACGGGGACTCCGACAAGCCACCACGCGGCTACGACGGTTGGACGCTCGCCGGCGACGTCGTCGGGCTGATTCGAGCGCTCGGTTACGGCCAGGCCACCCTCGTCGGGCATGCAGACGGCGGCTTGGTGTGCTGGGCGACGGCCGCGCTGCACCCCCGCATGGTGGGTTCGATCGCGCTCGTCAGTTCTCCGCACCCGATCGCGCTACGGCGCGCCGTCCTGCGGAACAAAGCACAGCGGCGCGCACTGCTGCCGCACTTGCTGAGCTATCAGGTTCCCCTCGTGCCCGAGCGCGGTCTCACCAAGAACAACGGTGACGAGGTGGAGCGGCTGCTGCGGTTACGGACCGGCGCGTCCTGGCACGGCACCGCGGAGTTCGACGATGTCGCGACGCAGATGCGCTCGGCCATTCGTATCCCCGGCGCCGCGCACAGCGCACTCGAATATCAACGCTGGGCCTTCCGCAGCCAGTTTCGTTCCGACGGGCGACGCTTCATGCAGGCGATGGACACCGAGCTGAGCATCCCGGTGGTGCAGATTCGCGGCGAACAAGATCGGTACATACTCCCTCGCACTGTCGAGGCGGACGCGCACTGGGCACCGAGGCGGCGGCTGCACACCGTCCTCGGAGCCGGGCACTACGCACATCAAGAAGCCCCGGACGAGGTCAGTGACCAGATACTGAAGGCGCTTCGCGCATGTGAGTGAAAGTACATAGCCCACTATGTACTTTCACTCACATGCGGCGGAGCCGCCTTACAGGATGCAGGCGCCGGTTCCGACAGCCACCGGGCTGGAGATTCCGCGCTCGAGCTCGTCGGCGATCTCGGAGGCGGTGAGGACGAAGCCCGTGTCCGGGTCGTCGACGGCAGCGCCGAAGACCAGTCCGAGTACCTGCCCGTCCGCGGCAACCAGTGGCCCTCCCGAGTTGCCCTGCCGGACGGTGCCGCGGACGGTGTAGACCTCCCGCTGCACGGTGCCGGTCTGGTAGATGTCCGGGCCGCTGAGGTTGAGCGTCTCACGGACCCGCGCCGAGCTTGCGGTGTACGGTCCGCCGCCCGGGTAGCCCAGCACGATCGCGCCCTCGCCCGGTGCTGCCGGGTCAGCGCGGAAATTCAGTACCGGGGCCCGTAGTCCGGGGACTCGCAGCAACGCCACGTCCTCCTCCGAGTCGAAGAGCACGACCTCGGCGTCGAACACCGAGCCGACGGAGTCGACGGTGACGCCATCGGTCCCGGCGACGACGTGGGCATTGGTCATCACGAGTTCGGGGGCGACGACGAAACCGGATCCTTCGAGCGCCTTCTGACAGCTCGAGGCGACGCCGCTGATCTTGAGGACACTCTGCTGCAGCTGCCCGACAACAGAGCTGGCCTGCAGTACCGGGTCGGGTGGTGCGACATCGGCCACCGGGGTCTGCCCGAACGGCCCGATGACATCCGGCAGCCCGGATGTATCGAGCAACGCGGAGAATTCCTTGGGTATCTCGCGGAGCCACTGCGGTGCGACCTCGTCGACCTTGCTCAGCACCTGCGACCCGCGAACCGCGCCGGCCAACTCGGGCTGTGAGGACGATGTCAGCGGGATCGCGAGGAGCCACGCGGCCGCGAGCACCGCGACGCCCTGCAGCCCTGCGCCGATGACGCTGTCGACGGATCTGGCCCCCGGGGAGTGCATACTGCTGCGCAGCGCCCGCCCGAGCACCATCCCCGATACCTCGCCGATGATGACGAGCGCGATGATCACCGAGATGCCCACGATCACCCGCAGTCGCGTGCCGTCGACGTAGTCGAGGACGTGCGGCGCGATGAGAATTCCGGCGACCGCACCGAGTACCACACCCAGAAACGCCATCGCCGACGCCACCGCACCCTGCCGCCATCCGGACGAGGCCGCGAGGAGGGCGACACCGATGACGATGATGTCCACCCAGGTGGAGCCCGTCACCGGTCCAGTCCCGTCAGGAAGCCTGTCGAACGACTTCCTGATTGGTCCACTGCTGCCAAGCTGGCCTCCAGATCGCGCACATCACTCGTGTCCCATTCGGTTTCCCAGCCGGAAACCGCGAGCAGACCCGCCAGGATACCGCCGGTGAATCCCCACACCAGCATCCCGTCGACAGCGAAGGCGGGGCCCTGGTAGCCGCGGGGGTGGCGGACCTGGAAGCGGTTGTCGGGGTCGAGCAGTGTCCTGATCGGTACCCTCATCACCCGATCGGCCTCGGCCGCGTCGACGACGCCGACGGCACTGGGTTCACGCCAGTAGGCCAGGACGGGAACGACGTCGAACCTCGACGGTGGCACATAGATGCCCGGCAACGTCGCGAGCGGCTGCACGCCGCGAGGGTCGAGACCGGTTTCTTCCTGCGCTTCTCGCAGCGCTGTCGCTATGGGCGATTCGTCTCCGGGGTCGGTGGCGCCGCCGGGGAAGGCAATCTGACCGCTGTGTTGACGCAACGTCGACGCCCGCTGGGTCAGCAGGACGTCCGCATCCTCGGGTAGGCCACCGCGGGCGAGCTGATGGGGCTCCCGCGATCCACCGAACAGGACGAGGACAGATGCGTGGCGCGTGAGCTCACCGTCGGCGGCGGTCCGCTGCAGCACCGGGTTGGTGCCGTTGGGATCGATCAGTCCCTGCTCACCGCCCACCGAGTCCACGACCTGCCGCAGCCACACCGGAGGGGTCACAGCGCAATTCCCAGGTTGGTTCGGACAGCATCGTCGATGTCGTCGACACTGCGGAACGGTTGAGGCAGCACGGAAACGACAGTGCCATCCGCGTCGATCAGAATCGACACCGGGAGGACACTGGGCGCGCCGACGGCCAATGCCGTACGCCCGGTACCGTCCTGCACGCCGGGCAGACGAATACCGTAATCGGCGAGTTTCGCCAGCCCGTTGGCCTCGTTTCGGTCCTGATGCACGGTGAGCACGGTCAGGCGCCCATCCATCTGCGCGGCGTAATCCTGCAGGTAGGGCAGTTCCTCGGCGCACGGAGCGCACCAGTACGCCCACAGGTTGATCAAAGCCGGGCGCCCAGCGAGGGCCTGCCCCAGATCCACCGAACTGCCGTCACCGATGCACTCGAGCACGAGTCCAGCCAGCGGACCGTCGTTCGCCGCAGCGCTGGTCGGTGTCGGGCACGCAGACAGATCCGCGCGTTCACGCAGCGGCGCGAGAGCCTCGGAGGTGTCGGCAGCGCGCCGTTCCTCCACTATCGGGGCGCCTCGGCCCATCTCCGGGGAGGCTGTCCCGGGATCTTCCCCGCGTGGCCAGATCGCGAAGATCAGCGCGACGACGACGAGCAGAGCCGCCAGCGACCACCGAGCCGCGGAACCGGTCACGAGTCCACTCCTGCCAGTTGCAGGAGGTGGTCGGTTTCGGGTCCCTTCACCAGGGCCGCCGCGGCAGCCTTGTCGGTGGGGCCGAGCCCGTACGACGGGCAGTCCTTGGCGAGGATGCATACGCCGCAGGCCGGTTTGCGGGCGTGGCACACGCGTCGGCCATGAAAGATCACCCGATGCGAGAGCAGGGTCCATTCCTTGCGTTCGATGAGCGCCCCGACCGCGTGTTCGACCTTGACGGGGTCTTCCTCGTCCGTCCATTGCCAGCGCCGCACGAGCCGGCCGAAATGCGTGTCGACGGTGATGCCGGGGACATCGAAGGCGTTGCCGAGGACGACGTTGGCGGTCTTTCGGCCGATTCCCGGCAGGGTGACGAGATCCTTCAGATTCGCTGGTACTTCGCCGCCGAACTTCTCGAGCAACGCCGAACCGAGTCCGATGAGCGAGTTGGTCTTGTTGCGGTAGAAGCCCGTAGTGCGGATGTACTCCTCGAGCTCGGTGCGGTCGGCTTCGGCGTAGTCGCGGGCAGTGCGATATCTCACGAACAGAGCTGGCGTAACCATGTTGACGCGTTTGTCGGTGCACTGCGCAGACAGGATCGTCGCGACGGCGAGTTCGAGCGGCGTCGTGAAGTCGAGTTCGCAGTAGACATGCGGAAATGCCCGCGCGAGCTCACGATTCATGCGTCGGGCTCGGCGGACGAGCCCCAGTTTCGTCTCTTCGCGTTTGCGCACCTCGCGCGCAGGAGGGACGGTCGATTTCACCCCACAACTGTACGGACAAGAATCTGCAACGAATTGGCGCTGTGTTCTTATCGAGACCTTTCCGGTGTTTACTGCTCGGTATGCAAGGACTCGCCGTGGTGCTCTTTCCAGTACTGCTGATGCTGTTCTCCCTCGCCATGGAGCGAGTGGAGTTCCGCCTCAGCAAGCTCGGGGTCCGCGAACAAGAGGTTCAGGAGTTCCTCGACAAGGCCAGCACGTCCGAGGTCGCGACACTCGCCAACGAAGGTTTCCCGCACGCTCTCGATCGTTTCAACAACCGCAAGCGTGGCGTAGCCACCATCGACGAGATGGCTGATCAGCGCGCGAGTTGACCGTTTTCGAGCCGACCGCAGGCATTGCGTTCGATATGTTCCTGCGCGCCCGTGGCGTCGATCACTCGGATTCGACCTTCGCGACGTAGACTTCACCGAGATATTGGTCATGTTTGAATACACGCGTGTTCCACGAGTCGAGAGTCTCGAGGTTCGCGTTGCGAGAAACGCCTTTCGTCGGCGCAGGTGACTGCGGCGGCGACATCCCCCTAAAGGAGCGCAAGTGGACGACGTCCTGGCACGGGCCGGCATCTTCCAAGGAGTCGAACCCTCTGCGGTTGCAGCACTGACCAAGCAGTTGCAGCCAGTGGACTTTCCCCGAGGCCATGTGGTCTTCAACGAGGGCGAGCCAGGTGATCGGCTCTACATCATCGTCTCCGGCAAGATCAAACTCGGACGCCGCTCTCCGGACGGTCGCGAGAACCTGCTGACCATCATGGGTCCGTCGGACATGTTCGGTGAACTGTCGATCTTCGATCCCGGGCCCCGTACGTCCACCGCCACCACGGTGACCGAGGTCCGCGCGGTCAGCATGGACCGCGACGCCCTCAAGGCCTGGATCGATCAGCGCCCTGAGATCGCAGAGCAGCTGCTTCGTGTCCTCGCGCGTCGGCTTCGTCGTACCAACAACAATCTCGCCGACCTCATCTTCACCGACGTTCCCGGTCGTGTCGCCAAGGCGCTGTTGCAGCTTGCTCAGCGCTTCGGCACCCAGGAAGCCGGGTCACTGCGCGTCACGCACGATCTCACGCAGGAAGAGATCGCCCAGTTGGTGGGTGCTTCACGCGAGACGGTCAACAAGGCCCTCGCCGATTTCGCGCACCGTGGCTGGCTCCGGCTCGAAGGCAAGAGCGTGCTCATCTCCGACTCCGAGCGACTCGCCCGCCGAGCGCGCTAGTTCTGACGGAGGTAGGCCAGCTGCGTCTTGACGGACATGCGTGCAGCGGGCCACAGCTTCTTGTCCACATCCGCGTAGACGTGCTTGACCACCTGCATGGGCTTCGCGTCCTCGCCCAGCTCGTCGAGTGCTGCTTTAACCTGCGCCAGGCGTTCGAGCCTGTGCGATCGGTAGAAGCGCACCACCTCGGCGGTATCGGGCACCTCCGCGCCGTGCCCCGGTAGCACCATCTTCCCGGCCCCGGCTTCTTCCAGGCGGTCCAGCGACGTCAGATAGTCGCCGAGGGAGCCGTCCTGGGGATCGAGCACCGTCGTACCGCGTCCGAGAATCGTGTCACCGGTGAGGACGGCGTCGTCGAGTACGAAGCTCAGTGAATCGGCGGTGTGCCCCGGCGTCGAAAGTACCGTGATGGACACTCCCGCCGCGTCGATCACCTCGCCGTCGACGAGCGGATCGGTGTCGCCGTGCAGGAACTCCCCGGAGTGCGCGCGGATCGGCGCGCCGGTCTTGCGATGAAACCGTTTCAGCCCGGCGGTGTGGTCGCGGTGCCGGTGGGTGACCAGCACCAGTGCAACGTTGCCCGTCGCGGCCACCGCGTCCAGGTGGCCGGATTCCTTGGGACCGGGATCGACGACGACGCAGTCCTCACTGCCCGGCGCCCGCAGCACCCACGTGTTGGTTCCGTCCAGGGTCATCCTGCCCGGGTTGTCGGCCAGTAGCACTGCCGCAGTGTCCGTTACCTGCCGGAGCCGACCGTAGGCCGGGTGCGCGAGAGTCATGATCGCTCCAGAGTCATAGTCGTACCCTAGGGACATGAGGGTCGGTTTGGTAGGCGCGGGGCCGTGGGCGCGGGCCACGCAGGCACCGTCGCTGCAGGCTCATCCGGATATCGAGTTCGCTGGGGTGTGGGCACGCCGACCCGATGCCGCCGCGAGCATGGGGGCGCCGGTGTTCGAAAGTTACGACGCGATGCTGGAAGAGGTCGAGGCCGTCGCCTTCGCCGTTCCGCCCGAGGTGCAGGCGGGGATGGCCGTCACAGCTGCCGATGCGGGCAAGCACGTGCTGCTCGACAAGCCGATCGCTGCGACCCTCGAGGACGCCTCCCACCTTGCCGACGCAGTCGCGAGGGCAGATGTGCGCTCGATGGTGACGCTGACGCTGCGGTTCGCACCGCAAACGCGTGCATTCTTGGACCGGGCCCGTGCTGGCGATTGGAGCGCAGGCTCGGGCACCTGGCTGTCCGGTTCGGTGCTGGGTGGGGAGTATTCGAATTCGCCGTGGCGACACCGCGAGGGCGCACTGTTCGATATCGGCCCGCACATGTTCGACCTACTCGATCTCACCCTGGGGCCGATCGTCGACGTCGCACTCTGTCATCGAGGTGAGTCCGCCGATGCGTGGACGGTGGTGCTGAAACACTCGAACGGCGCGATGAGTACCTCGCACCTGTCCCTCGCGACACCAGTGCGACCATCCCTGTTCAGGGTCGAACTCAGCGGCACGGCCGGGGTGCTCTCGTTGACCGACCGTCCCGCATCGTCCACGGAATGTTTCCGCGTGCTGCTCGACGAGTTTCTCGCCTCGGTCGCCGCTGGCGTCGATCACCCGTGTTCCGTCCAGCGGGGTCTGCACCTGCAAGAGGTACTGCACGCGTGTCGTCTACACCTCGACGATGAGCTCGATCTCGACTGCCGCGCCCAGCGGTAGTTCGGCCACGCCCACGGCCGAGCGTGCGTGCTTGCCTGCATCACCGAAGATGTCGCCGAGAACGTTCGACGCCCCGTTGATCACCGCGGGCTGACCGGTGAAGCCGGGAGCGGACGCCACGAAGCCGACCACCTTGACCACACGTTTGATCGCGTCGACCCCGACGAGAGAGTCGATTGCAGCCAGCGCGTTGAGCGCACAGATACGTGCCGCGTCGGCCGCGTCCTCGGCCGTGACATCGGCACCGACTTTTCCTGAGTGCGTCAGCTTGCCCGCCACCATCGGTAGCTGACCGGCCGTGTACACCAGCGAACCCGTCTGCACTGCGGGAACATATGCGGCCAACGGCGGGACTACGGCAGGCAGTTCGATGCCGAGCTCGGTGAGTCGCTCGCTCCAGCTGGTCACGGCGCTCAGGACTTGGGGCGCTTGAAGTAGGCCACCAACGAGTCGCCGCCGTTGGGTCCCGACATGATGGTCACCAGCTCCCAGCCCTCGGAACCGTAGTTGTCGAGTATCTGCTTGGTGGCATGAATCAGGACCGGTGCGGAGAAGTACTCCCAGATGACTTTTTCGCTCATGAACCGTGAGCCTAGTCGGGCGGCAGTTTCACTGTGAGAGGGTCGGGGCTGTGAGCCGTCTCGACATCATCGATGCCGCATTCCACTACGCATCGAAAGACCTTTCCCGAGACCAGTACGTTCTGTTGGCGTTCGGCTGGCCCGGGGATGCGCCGGCCTCGTTCGAGGAGATCGCGGAGTTCGTCTGCTCCCGCGCCGCTCGCGTTCCGGAACTCCTCACCCGGCTGCAGGAGGTGCCCGGCAACCTCGACTACCCACGGTGGGTTCACGACGATCGAATTCACGACGGTGCATCGCTGCGTTCTCGGGTGGTCGACTTGCCCTCGCAGACGTGGGAAGACGTTCCCCGGGCGGTCGAGGGCCTGGTGCAGATCCCCGTCGATGCCGCCGAAGCACCCTGGCGCGTTCATGTTGCGTGCGATGTCGAGGGAGTTCCCCATGCCGACGGGAAAGCTGCCGTTGTGGTGTTTCAGGTCAGCCATGCGTTGACCGACGGCCGTGGTGCCTCGCGTCTGGCGCGGTTGCTGTTCACACCGACGCTCCCCAGCGGACCCACCACCGGGTCTGTTGCCGCCGCGCCCGGAACGCAGCTTCCGCACGCGGTGTCCTCGCTTCTCGAGTTGCCGTACCGCCTCCTCGCCGCGCGGGTGGGGGCCGCGCGAGCGCGCCGCGCATTCGTTCGCGCCCACGGTGTCGAGCCGACGAGCCGCGACGCGGCCAGGCCCGCCGTCCGGGGCAACGCCGCACCGATGCGCAGCCGCGTGGTCCACATGATCGCCTGTCCGCCAGGTGCATTCCGGCGCGCGAGCTTCTCGGTCACCACATGCGCACTCACCGCGGTATCCCTGGCGACGGATCGATACCTCGCCGACGCCGGTGACACGACCCCGGACTCGCTCAATGCACTGGTTCCGATGGCGCTTCCCGAGGAAGTTCGGTGGCCGGCCGTCAACCGGATCGTCAACGGCAGCGTCGATCTGCACGTCGAGATCGACGATCTCACCGAGCGAGCCGGGGCGATCCGCGCGTCACTGTCCGCTGCCCGCACCGCAGTGGTAGATCCGCTGCTGACGAGGTGGATCAGAGCCGAGAACAAGATTCCCGCGCCGATCTTCCTCGCGTTCCGCAGGCGCGGAGCCAAGCACGCAAGACCCAGCCACGACCTGCCCGAGGCGGTACTGACCAATGTCACCGTCGTCAGCGTCGATCGTGGCGACGCAGGGATCGAACTGTGCGGTGCTCGGCCGATAATGACGGCCGGTTTTCCGATGCTCGGGCCCGCCAGGTCTCTCTCGCACGGCTTCTACGGGATCGGGAACACGGTGACGGCATGCGTCACCGCCTGCCCTGAGACCTTCCCCGACCACGCGCGCTATGTGGAGTTTCTCGAAAAAGCAGTGGCAGACGTCCTGGAGGCAACCACGGTGCCGAACTGAATGCATGTTCCTGGCAAGCCGGTGACTGATTCGTCTATATGGTCGTGATGTGGGTACACCAAGGATTCATGGCTGGCCGGACAAGGCCGAAGCGGCGAGACTGCATTTCGTCTCCGGAAAAGGTGGGACAGGCAAGTCGACGGTTGCCGCCGCGCTGGCACTGGCGCTGGCCTCCGACGGCCGGCGCGTCCTGCTCGTGGAGGTCGAGGGAAGACAGGGCATCGCCCAGCTCTTCGACGTACCGCCGCTCCCGCCGGTCGAGACTCGTGTGGCCTCCGCTGAAGGTGGCGGCGAGGTCTTCGCGTTGGCCATCGATATCGAGACCGCCTTTCTCGAGTATCTCGACATGTTCTACAACCTCGGCTTCGCCGGTCGAGCGATGCGCAAGATCGGGGCCATCGAGTTCGCGACGACCATCGCGCCGGGGCTTCGCGACGTGCTGTTGACCGGAAAGGTCAAAGAATGCGTCGTCCGCACCGACCAGCTCGGATCGCGGGTCTACGACGAAGTCGTCGTCGACTCTCCGCCGACGGGACGCATCGGAAACTTCCTCGACGTCACCAAGGCGATGGCAGATCTCGCCAAGGGGGGGCCGGTGCGTTCGCAGAGTGAAGGCGTCGTGCGTTTGCTGCACTCGGCGGACACCGTCGTGCACCTCGTCACGCTGCTCGAGGCGTTGCCCGTTCAGGAAACCGCCGACGCTGCGCGTGAACTCGAGGCAGCTGACCTGCGATTGGGCACCGTCATCGTCAACCGGACCGAGCCGACGTACCTCACACCGGAGGAACTCCAAGAGGCCGCCCAAGGGTCGCTCGACGCTCAGGCCATTCGGACCGGACTGGACAAGTCCGGGATAACACTCTCGGACAACGACTTCGCGGGATTGTTGACCGAGACCATCGAGCACGCCTCGACACTCGCCGCGCAGGTGGACAGCGGGGCCCAACTCGACGAACTCGACACCGCGCGTCTGTACCTGCCGATGCTCGCCGACGGCGTAGACCTCGGCGGACTCTACGAGCTCGCAGCCGAACTGAAGGAACAGGGTGTGAAATGACGCGCACTGCAGCTCCCGTACTCGACATCGAGAAAATTCTGCTCGACGAGTCCTCTCGCATCGTGGTCGTGTGTGGCGCCGGCGGCGTCGGAAAGACGACGACGGCTGCGTCGATGGCGCTGCGCGCCGCTGAAAGCGGCCGCAAGGTTGTCGTTCTCACCATCGACCCTGCGCGTCGACTCGCTCAGGCGCTGGGGGTGGACGAGCTCGACAATTCGCCTCAGCCGGTGAAACTTCCCGAGGGCACAACGGGCGAGCTGCACGCGATGATGCTCAACATGCGTCGAACGTTCGACGAGATGGTCATCGAGCACTCGACGCCGGAGAAGGCCGAGCAGGTGTTGGCCAATCCGTTCTATCAAACTGTGGCCTCGTCGTTCTCGGGCACGCAGGAGTACATGGCGATGGAGAAGCTCGGACAGCTCGCCGCGGATTCGACCTGGGATCTGATCGTCGTCGACACCCCACCCTCGCGCAATGCGCTGGACTTCCTCGACGCCCCGCAGCGGCTCGGATCGTTCCTCGACGGCCGATTCATTCGACTTCTGATGGCGCCCGGTCGCGGGCTCACCAGGCTGGTGACAAGCGCGATGGGCCTGGCCCTGCGTGGAGTCTCGACGGTCATCGGCAGCCAGATGCTCTCCGACGCGTCGGCGTTCGTGCAGTCGCTGGACTCGATGTTCGGCGGCTTCCGGGAACGCGCGACCCACACCTACCAGCTTCTGCGCCAGAGCGGGACCAGCTTCCTCGTCGTCGCGGCACCCGAACCGGATGCGCTGCGTGAGGCCGCGTTCTTCGTCGACAGGCTCAGCTCCGAGGGCATGCCGTTGGCGGGCCTGGTACTGAACCGGACGCACCCCACCCTGGCGGACCTGCCTGCCGACCACGCCGTCACGGCCGCCGATCTGCTCGACGAAACCGATACCTCCGGCGCCGCACTCACCGCCGCCGTACTGCGCATTCACGCGGCCCGCGCGGTCACAGCCGCACGCGAGCTTCGTATGCTCCGCCGGTTCACCTCTGCCCATCCGAGGGTTCCGATCGTCGGAGTTCCCTCGCTACCGTTCGAGGTGTCGGATCTGCACGCCCTGCGTGCGGTGGCCGACCAGTTGACCCGGTCGGCCTGACGCCCGCCTCGCTGGGCCCAGCTGCGCTGGGAAAGGGTCACATAGCGGTCTGCTGCTGGCGCTGCGACTCGAAGAACTCCGACCAGGAGTCGACCTCCGGGTGCTGCTTGAGCAACGCCCGCCGCTGACGCTCGGTCATTCCACCCCACACCCCGAACTCGACGCGGTTGTCGAGCGCGTCGGCTCCGCACTGCATCAAAACTGGGCAGTGTCGACAAATGGTTGCAGCTTTGCGCTGCGCTGCCCCCCGAACGAAAAGCTGGTCCGGGTCCGTGCCCTTGCACCGAGCCTGTGTCACCCACGCAATGCGTGCTTCTGCTTCTTCCACATCTAGCCGCGTAGGTGCTGCCGTTGTGTGCATTGCGGATCCCCTTTGCAATTCGAACGTTCTCGCTGAACGTTCCACAAGCTCAAAAACCCTGTTCTCCACTGCTTGAAGCACATGAATCTAGGAGCTGCCCCACATTCATATACAAGTGTTATGTGAATCACACCGTGTCCATAATTTAGGGAAATTGAGCGTCGAACGCAAGACGAGATGAGCAAATTTCTGGTACGACCGTCTCGACCTGCGGTTCGACGCCGAAGACCGACTCCGCTCAGATGAGCGGGACCCCGCGCGAGAATCAGCACGGCAGTCCTCGAGCCGACTGAACGACCCGATTCGTGGGAGACCCGCAGGGGCCCACGTACGCTGTCCTACGTGTCAGTTGGAAAAACCGTGGCGAAGCTCGCCGGATGTTCCGCACTTGCGGGTGCGCTGTTGGCCGGAGTGATGTTTCCGTTGGCAGGCGGGTTCGGCTACGCCTCCAACCGCGCGGCGGACACCGTCGACAATGTGTCGGCCGAACTCGTCGAGGGAACGGTGCCTGCCGTGTCCACGATGGTCGACTCGGCGGGCAATCCCATCGCCTGGTTGTACGAGCAACGCCGATTCGAAGTCCCGAGCGATCAGATCTCCAATCAGATGAAACTGGCGATCGTCTCCATCGAGGACCGGCGATTCGCCGAGCACCAGGGCGTCGACTGGCAGGGCACGCTGCGCGCCTTCCTCACCAACACCACGAGCGGTCAGGTCGAGCAAGGTGCGTCCACCCTCGACCAGCAGTACGTCAAGAATTACCAGCTACTCGTCGTCGCCAAGACCGACGCCGAGCGACGTGCCGCCATCGAGACGACTCCCGCTCGCAAGATCCGCGAGATCCGGATGGCGCTGACGCTGGACAAGGAACTGACCAAGGACGAGATCCTCACCCGGTACCTGAACCTCGTACCGTTCGGCAACGCCTCGTTCGGCATCCAGGACGCGGCACAGACCTACTTCGGCATCGACGCCAGCGACCTCGACGCAAAGCAGTCGGCGATGCTCGCGGGCATGGTGCAGTCGAGCTCGGCGCTCAACCCGTACACCAACGAGCAGGGCGTCACCGAACGACGCAACGTCGTGCTGGACACGATGATCGAGAACATTCCGGAACGAGCCGACGAGTTCAGGCAGGCCAAGACCGAGCCGCTCGGCGTGCTCCCCGTTCCTCAGACACTCCCCCGCGGCTGCATCGCCGCAGGGGACCGCGGCTTCTTCTGCGACTACGCACTGCAGTACCTGGCCGACGCCGGCATCAGCAGGGAACAGATCGACAAGGGCGGCTACCTGATCCGCACCACCCTCGACCCGGCGGTCCAGGATTCGACCAAGGCCGCGCTCGTGGGGAATTCCAGCCCCACCCTCAACGGCGTCGCGACCGTCATGAACGTCATCGCTCCGGGCCAGGACTCGCACCGGATTCTCGCCATGGGCAGCAGCCGTACGTACGGCCTCGACGCCGACACCAACGAGACGGTGCAGCCGCAGCCCTACACACTCGTCGGCCACGGTGCCGGCTCGATCTTCAAGGTCTTCACCACGGCTGCAGCGATGGAGCGCGGCCTCGGTACCAGCGCGACGCTGCAGGTGCCGCGTCGCGCCGAGGTGAAGGGTCTCGGTGACGGTGGCGCACCGGGGTGCCCTGCCAACACCTACTGCGTCGAGAATGCCGGCAACTACCCGGCGTCGCTGTCCATCACCGATGCCCTCGCCCAATCCCCGAACACGGCATTCGTCAAGCTCATCGAGTCGGTCGGGGTCAGCCCTGTGGTCGACATGTCCGTACGGCTGGGCTTGCGGTCCTACGCCAACCCCGGCACCTCGGGCTTCGACGATCAGTCCATGGCGGACTTCCAGAAGTCGCAGAACCTCGGTTCCTACACCCTCGGGCCGACATGGGTGAACCCGCTGGAGCTGTCGAACGTGGCTGCGACGCTGGCCTCGAGCGGCAAGTGGTGCCCACCCACCCCCATCGATTCGGTCTACGACCGCGAAGGCCAGCCCGTGCCCCTCACGCAGCAGCCCTGCGAGCAGGTCGTCGAGCCCGGCCTGGCCAACACCCTCATGAACGCAATGAGCAAGGACGATCAAGCGGGCGGCACCTCGGCGTCGGCTGCCGGTTCGGTCGGCTGGACACTGCCGATGGGCGGCAAGACCGGTACCACCGAGTCGCACATGTCCTCCGGCTTCCTCGGCTTCACCAATCGCTATGCCGCCGCGGTGTACACCTACGGCGACTCACCGACGCCCGGTGAGATCTGCTCGTTCCCACTACGACCGTGCGGCTCGGGCAACCTCTTCGGCGGTAACGAGCCCGCTCGTACCTGGTTCCAGGCCATTGACCCCGTCGCGAACAACTTCGGTTCGGTCGAGTTGCCGCCGGTGGATCAGAAGTACGTCCGTGGTTCGGCCAACGGGCAGGTCCCCGACGTCACCGGTCAGACCCAGAGCTCGGCAACTTCGACGCTGCAGGGTGCAGGCTTCCAGGTGACAGCCGTGATGACGGCCAGTTCGTCCTCACGGGGAACCGTCACAGGGATCTCGCCCTCCGGCTCGGCGATCCCTGGATCCACCATCACGATCTACGTCAGCGACGGATCGGTGCGGGAGGCTCCTCCCGCACCGGCCAACCCGGCACGGCCCGACATCGAGCTCCCGGAGCTGCCGCCGATTCAGATACCGGCGATTCCCGGGCTGACCGTGCCCCGGTAGGCAGCTTCGCCGCATGTGCGCGGAAATACATGGAGGGTCAGGAGCGCAGCCTGCGGAGTGACCCAGGTGCACAGTGTATTTCCGCGCACATGCGCGTCAGCGCCTACAGGCGGTCCTTGACCGCCTTGGACACCCGAGAGCCGTCGGCCTTGCCCGCGGCCAACGCCGAGGCGGCCTTCATGACCAGCCCCATCTGCTTCATTCCCGGGCGCTCACCGAGCTCCTCGGCCACCTGAGCGATGGCGGTGTCCGCGACGTCGGCGAGCTCGGCGTCCGTCAGCGGCGTCGGGAGATACTCGTCGATGATCCGGGCTTCCGCGTGCTCGGTGGCCGCGAGCTCACCGCGTCCGTTCTGCGTGTAGATCTCGGCCGATTCACCGCGTTTCTTCGACTCCTTGGCGAGCACCTTCAGCACCTGCTCGTCGGTGAGTTCGTGCGCCTCCTTGCCGGATACCTCCTCGGTCTGGATCGCGGCGAGAAGCATGCGCAATGTGGCCAAACGCAGCTTGTCCTTGGCCTTCATCGCCGCGGTGAGGTCGGATCGGAGCCTGGTCTTCAATTCGGGCTTGAGTTCTGACATGTGACAGAACGCTACGCGGGCGCGGCCCGAGACCGCACGTCGATTCCCCACCCTGCCGTATCGTGGTGAGCGTGTTCGTCAAAAACAACGCTTCGGCACTTCTCGCGGCCGCCGGCAAGGCTCGCGCTGGGGCAGCCGATTCACCGATGAAGAGCGCCGCCCTCGCCACGGCCGGCGCCGCCGCACTGGGCGTCGGATATGCCACCCTCATCGAGCGCAATGCCTTCACGCTGCGCGAGACGTCGATGGCCGTCCTCGATCCCGACTCGTCGCCGCTGCGCGTCCTGCACATCAGCGACCTGCACATGATGCCCAGCCAGCGCCTGAAGCAGAATTGGCTCCGCGAGCTGGACCGCCTGGAACCGGACCTGGTGGTCAACACCGGCGACAATCTGTCCCACATGCGTTCGGTACCTGCCGTCGTTCAGGCGCTCGGGCCGCTGCTGTCCCGGCCGGGCCTGTTCGTCTTCGGCAGCAACGACTACTTCGCCCCGAAGCCGAAGAACCCGCTGAAGTACTTCAACAAGGACCACAAGCGTGTCTTCGGCGAGTCCCTACCGTGGCGGGACCTGCGCGCCGCGTTCACCGAGCGCGGTTGGCACGACGTGACGCACGTGCGCCGCGAGCTCGAGGTTGCGGGTGTGCGCATCGCCTCCGCCGGCGTCGACGATCCGCATCTGAAGCGCGACCGCTACGACACCATCGCCGGTCAACCCAATCCGTTGGCAGACCTGCGGCTGGGTATCACCCACTCACCGGAGCCGCGGGTTCTCGACAAGTTCGCCGACGACGGATACGACCTCGTGCTGGCCGGTCACACCCACGGTGGACAGCTGTGCCTGCCGTTCTACGGCGCGTTGGTGACCAACTGCCAGATCGACCGCTCACGTGTGAAGGGACCGTCGAAGTGGGGCGCCCACACACAGCTCCACGTCTCGGCCGGCGTCGGCACATCGCCCTACGCGCCCGCGCGTTTCTGCTGCCGACCCGAGGCGACGCTGTTGACACTCACCGCTGCACCACGCAAGGGTCCCCGAGAAGGGTCGGACGAGACCGTTTCGCGTTCCGAGGCAGTCGTGAGCTAGACTGCTCCAGGCGGTACACGGGGTGTGGCGCAGCTTGGTAGCGCGCTTCGTTCGGGACGAAGAGGTCGTGGGTTCGAATCCCGCCACCCCGACAGCAAGATCGAAACAAGGACTCGCCTGACTCTTCGGGCGGGTCTTTTTTCGTTCATCTTCGACCGTCGCCGAGCATTCGGTGACGCAGGCTGTCGTAAATCGGCGGCGACCCTGCCAGGTGTGCGACGAGGACGGCTGCCGCGGTAGCGGCGAGCATGGGGACTGTCACCGAAGTGACTGCGGTCATTTCGACGACTATCACGATCCCGGTAATCGGCGCTCGCACAACCGCACCGAAGAGCGCGGCCATTCCGACGACGACCATCGCAGGCAACGATGGCGTGTTCATGTCCGGCAGGGCAGCGTCGCCGACCCCCGCGACGAGGGCACCCCACAGGGCGCCGAGCGCAAGCAGCGGCGCGAACAGCCCTCCGGGAGTGGCCGAGGCGTAGGACAGAGGCCCGGTGATCAAACGGATGACGAGAAACCCGGCGACGACGGGCACAACCGGATTGCCGCCCCCGATCAGCGACTGCACCACCGCGTCTCCGCCGCCGGCGTAACCCTGATCCAACGTCATCAGGGCCCCTACGAGCGCGCCGATGAGCACCGCGCGGACCGTGGGAGAAACGTTGTCGAACCTCTCCGCGACGTCGACCGCGCCGAGAATCATCTTGCTGTACAGAACGCCGAGGACTCCTGCCGTCAGCCCGAACACGACGAAGTACGGCAGTAGCGCAATCGACGGCGCGTCGACGCCCCCTGCAAAGAAATCGGGCCTGTCTCCGTTGATCATTCGCGAACAACCGACTCCGACTGCTACCGCGATAAGGGTGGGCAGCACGGTCCGCGCACGAAAGGACTTCGTTACCTCCTCGAAGACGAACACCGCTCCCCCGATGGGGGCGTTGAACGCCACGGCGAGCCCGGCACCCGCAACCGAGGACTGCATCGATGCGGAGTCGGCGCTGCTGAGCCGCGCTCGCCTACCTGCTTCGGCCCCGATGGCAGCTCCCATGTGCACTGTCGGCCCCTCGCGACCCAGCACCAGGCCCGAACCGATCGAGAGCAGTCCGCCGATGAACTTCGCCGGGAGCACACTGCGCGGCGGCGCCTGCGACTCTCCCCTGGCGACAGCCTCCACGTGTTGAATTCCGCTCCCTGCCGCCAGCGGCGTCCATCTGACGATCAAGGCCGCCAATCCCGCTCCACCAGCGGTGACCGCAACGGGAATCAACAGCGCGGGGGCCGGGGCCGAATGCACCCACTCGAGGAGTTCGAGCCTGCGCTCGTCCGCTTGCCGAAGACACCATCGAAATGCCCCACCGACAAAGCCGATGACCACTCCACAGACCACTGCCACCCAGCACAGCCGCCACATGCCGAGTGCGTCCGGACTGTCCTCGGCCTGGTGCCGTGCCGCATGGTTCATCTCGCTCCTGGACGCCGACGAAGCCAATACCGTCGGCATCCACTATCTCAGGTGTTGCGTGCTTTCAACCCGCTGACGCAGCCCTCGATCCGACTCATGCGCGCGGCAAGCTCCAGATCGGGCCGGCTTCGAGATCGGCGATGATGGCCGCTGGATCGTCGTAGACGGCCACGGCGCCGGCCTCGCGTAATTCGGCCTCGGAGATTCCGCCGGACCGCACACCGATGCAGCGCACGCCGACGCGTCGCGACGCCTCGACGTCCCAGACGCTGTCGCCGATCATGACCGCGTCCTCGGCGCCCACTGCTGCACGCTCGAGTGCGACACCGATGATCTCGGGACTCGGCTTGGCGACCTCCGCATCCTCGGACGAGGTCACCACCGACACGATTTCCTCGACATCGAGCAGGTCCCGGAGGGTGGCGAGCTCGTCCTCGGGCGCTGAGGTCGCCAGCACCACGGTCAAGCCCAGATCCTCGATGCGCTGCAACAACTCCCGTGATCCAGGAAGTATCTGCAGGCGCTTGCTCGCCTCGGCGTAATAGGAGCTGTGCAGCTCCTTCGCTTCCAGCGCGGCCGCACTGTCGGAGGATCCGACGAGTTCCTCGAGCAGTTTGCCGCCGTCCATTCCGATGCAACGATGAATACGCCACGACGGCACCGTGATGCCTGCGTCGGCGAATGCGCGCGACCAGGTATCGACGTGAACGTAGTTCGAGTCGACCAACGTGCCGTCGATGTCGAACAGGACTGCACCTGAACCGGAAGTCATTACGGTCGCTTACCCCGCCAAGCGGAGGGGAAACGTCGAAAAGGGCCCCTCGCGAACGAGGGGCCCTTTCCAAGAACGTTTCGACTCAGTCGACCTGCGCCTGCCACATCCAGTGCAGCTGTTCGAGCCGCGCGGTGATGGAGATCAGCAGATCCTGGGTGACCGGGTCTGCCGCCTCGGTGTCGGCAATTCGACTCCGGAGACGGTCGATCACGGCCGCCAGGTTGTCGACGACCGCGGCGATCACCTGATCGTCCTTGGTCCAGCCTTCGCCGAACCCTTTGGTGCCGGCAGTGGTGGAAACCGTAGCCGAACGACCATCTGGGCTGACACCGATCGCGGTTGCCCGCTCCGCCGCGCTGTCGGTGAATTCACGTGCCGCTGTGACTAATTCGTCGAGCGCGAGGTGAACCGATCGGAAGTTCCTTCCGATGACGTTCCAATGCGCTTGCTTGGCGATCAGGGACAGGTCGATGAGGTCGACGACGGTGCCCTGCAGGGCATCTCCGGCTATCTTCTGCTGGCCGGCGTCGAGTGTGCTGGTGATGGGATTGGTCATTGATTCCTCCTCGTAAGGGGTTACTACTTTAGACTTGTTCGGCTTCGTCTCCGGGTGTGGTCGGCGACTGGCTTGTCGTGGGTGCGACATTGCCTTGCCCTGCCCGGACGCCTTCCTCGACCTTCTTGCCGAGATCGGCGTCGACGTTCTTCCAGTAGTCGAACACTCGCGCCAGGACTTGCTCGGTCACTCCGTTGAGCGCGTGCCCGACGATGTTGCCCACGAGGCGTTCGCGTTGGCCGTCGTCCATGACCTCGCGGTAGAGCGTCCCGGGCTGGACGAAGTCGCCGTCCTCGGGGTGTTCGACGTAACCGGTGCGGACGAAGCGCGGCTCGAAGTCCCACGACCCGTCGTTGCCGTACTTCGCGGTGTCCGCGTGCGGGCCACCGTACGAGTTGGGTGCGTACACCGGCGTCTGCGGGGAGTTGAACGAGTATCGCATCGCCCCGTCCTTGGAGTACGAGTTCACCGGCGACTTCGGCGCGTTGACCGGCAGCTGCGCGTAGTTCGCACCGATGCGGTAGCGGTGCGCGTCAGCGTAGGAGAAGATGCGGCCAAGCAGCATCTTGTCCGGGCTGACGCCGATTCCGGGAACCAGGTTGGACGGCTCGAACGAGCTCTGCTCGATCTGCGCGTGGAAGTTCTCCGGGTTGCGATTGAGCGTCATCTTGCCGACCTCGATCAACGGGTAGTCCTTCTGCGACCAGACCTTGGTGAGGTCGAACGGGTTGAACTTGTAGCCCTCCGCGTCCTCGTACGGCATGATCTGCACCTTCAGCGTCCAGCTGGGGAAGTTACCTTCCTTGATCGAGCCGAACAGATCCTGTCGATGATGATCGGGCGAGGTGCCGGCGAGCTCGTCAGCCTTCTCCTGCGTCAGGAAGTCGATACCCTGATCGGTCTTGAAGTGGAACTTGACCCAGTTCTTCTCACCGGCATCATTGATGAACTGGTAAGTGTGCGAGCCGAATCCGTCCATGTGGCGGTACGACTTCGGGATGCCACGGTCACCCATCAGCCAGGTGACCTGGTGCGCGGTCTCGGGCGAGAGCGTCCAGAAGTCCCACTGCATGTTGTGGTCGCGCAGGCCGGAATCGGGCATGCGCTTCTGGCTGCGGATGAAGTCCTGGAACTTGATCGGATCCTTGACGAAGAAGACCGGGGTGTTGTTTCCGACGAGGTCCCAGTTGCCTTCCTCGGTGTAGAACTTGAGCGAGAAACCGCGCGGGTCGCGCCAGGTATCCGGGCTGCCCTGCTCACCGGCGACGGTGGAGAAACGCGCGAGCATCTCGGTCTTCGCGCCGGGCTGTAGCGCCTTGGCCTTGGTGTATTTGCTGATGTCTCCGGTGATTTCGAGTTCACCGAATGCGCCCGCACCCTTGGCGTGCACGACGCGCTCCGGGACACGCTCACGGTTGAACTGCGCCATCTTCTCGATGAGGTAGTGGTCGTGGAGCAGGATCGGGCCCTGCGTGCCAGCGGTCAACGACTGGTCGTCGCTGGGGACGGGGATACCCGAGTTACTCGTGGTTGCCGGAGTGGTCTTCGGCTGGGTGGTCGGCTCGGTCATGAGCAAAGCCTCCTAAAATCACTTCACTGGAGCCTGTCGAGGGGCTGGCTCGAGAGGCAGAATTCTGTGACGCTCGTGCGTCGGTGTCGTGCTACTCGGTGGATATAACCGAAACGGAGCGTGCCGAATCCTGTCCGGACGCACACTCGGCACAGACGCCCCAGAACACCACCTCGGCCTCGTCGACGACGAAACCCTGCGAATCCGACGGATCCAGACATGGCGCGGCACCGAGAACGCAATCGACGTCGACCACCCTGTGGCACTGACGGCACACCAGGTGGTGGTGATTGTCGCCGGTTCGGCTTTCGTACAGCGCCGGTGAGCCTGCCGGCTCGATCCGACGCAAAAGTCCGGCATTCACGCAGGCGCGCAGCACGTCGTACACCGCTTGCATCGACACCGAACCGACCTCGGATCGCACCGAGGCAGCCACGTCGTCGGCGTCGGAGTGCGGCCGGGCTGCAACCGCGTTCAACACCGCTACACGAGGACCCGTGACGCGCAGCCCGACGGAGCGCAGCAGCGCAACCGGGTCCGCAGTCACATCGTCCAAGGGCATGTTCCCCAGTATGCCCCTTTTCTGGACTAAGTCAAGAAAAGGGGCATGGGAGTGCCTACCTCGCGTCGACCTGCGTCGCAGGGCCGGTGGACATCGAGCCCGAGACGATCTGCAGACCGAAATGGGTTCCGGCTTTCACCCACGAACCCAGCGTCGGGCCGCTCGCGGTGACATCGACGCGGCACAGCCTCGCCTTGCCCTTCAGCTTCGCCCCGCCCAACTCGAACACTGAATCACTCGGTTGCGCGAATCCCATCGCACCCATGATGGGCCAGGTAGGACCGATACCGCGCGAACTCGTCCGGACCTCCCAGTTCTCACCCGTGGCCGAGAAATCGCCGAGGACATCACCGTCGAAGTCCGCCATCACCTTCGGCAGATGCCAGTGCGACCGGCCGCCGTGCACCGATTCCTCCGAATCGACTGCGATGAAGGGCACTGCCATCCTCGGTATCACCCCCAGGCCGGAACCGGGGCGTCGGAGCACCGGGCTCGCGAGAATCTCCCGATACGGGCCAACCGGTGAACTCAGATAGTCGACCACCATCACCATGGTCACCGGGATGGAGGACGCCGGCAGCAACGCTCGCCCCGACACCGTCGCGCGGTGAAACCAGATGGTCGCTCGAACATCCGCAGGCCAGGGCGGCGGCGGGCTCTGCGGCCACTCGACACGCTCGGACTGCGATTCGGTCACGCTCCACATGTCGAGCTTCCTTTCACTGTGAGCGGCAGACGCAACGCGCCGGGAGCCGCTGCGGGAACCACCGGCCGACGGGGAGGCGTCGGCAGGATCTCACGGTAAGCGGACCCGAGTTCAGGCCGCAGATCCTGCTCGCCCTTGTTCGGCCACAGCGCCAAGGCGCGTTCGGCTTGGGCGGTGATGGTCAGCGACGGGTTGACGCCGAGGTTGGCGCTGATGGCCGAACCGTCGACGACGTGAAGTCCGTCGTACCCGTACACCCGGTGATACGCATCGACGACGCCTTGCTCGGCGGTTTCGCCGATCGCGCAGCCCCCGAGAAAGTGGGCGGTCATCGGTATGTTGACGATCTCGGCAATGGACCCACCAGGATCACCGCCGATCTTGTCGGCGAGGAGCCTGATTGCCTCGTGGCCCTGCGGAATCCACGACGGCGGCGGGTCACCGGCGCCCGGCTTACTGGTCAGACGTCGTCCGAACAGTCCCTTTTTCGAGCCCAGTTCGAGGGAGTTGTCGTCGGTCTGCATCACCAGCGCGATGACGGTGCGCTCGGACCAGCGCCGCACGGACAGACTCCGCCACGCGGCTCCCGGATGTCGCAGTGCCACACCGATGGTCTTCACCACTCGGGGAGTGCGGCCGCCGCCGTCGCTGAGAACGGTCTGCAGCAGCCCGATCGCGTTGCTGCCCTTGCCGTATCGCACCGGTTCGATGTGCGTGTGGTCGTCGGGATGGAACGAGGAGGTGATTGCCACGCCCTCGGTGTAGTCGATCTCGCGTCCGCGGGCCGTCGCGGCGAGCACGGCCTCGGAGTTGGTACGAACCTTGCTGCCGATTCGATCGGACAACTTCGGCAGCATCCGGTCTTCCTTCATGGCCAGCATCAGCTTCTGCGTTCCGTAGGTGCCGGCCGCGAACACCACCTGATCGGCCGTCAGCACCGTCTCCTTACGCCGTAGTTTTCCACCGGTTCGGCGCGTGATCACCTCGTATCCGCCACCCGGAGCAGGACGGACGCCTGTGACGGTCGTCAACGGCATCACCTCGGCGCCTGCCTGTTCGGCGAGATACAGGTAGTTCTTGACGAGGGTGTTCTTCGCACCCACGCGGCATCCGGTCATGCACGACCCGCATTCGGTGCAGCCGGTCCGCTCGGGACCGACGCCGCCGAAAAACGGGTCCTTCGACGGCTGTCCGGGCGTGCCGAAGAAGACGCCGACCGGTGTACTGACGAACGTGTCGCCGACGCCCATGTCCTCGGCGACCTCTTTCATCACCTTGTCCGACGGGGTGATCGACGGATTGGTCTCGACGCCGAGCATGCGCTTCGCCTGGTCGTAGTACGGTCCGAGTTCGCGGTGCCAGTCCGTGATCGAGGCCCACTGCGGATCCTCGAAAAATCGCTTGGGCGGCTGATACAGGGTGTTGGCGTAGTTCAGCGATCCGCCGCCCACACCCGCTCCCGCCATGACAAGGACGTCCGGCAGGAGGTGAATGCGTTGGAGTCCATAGCATCCCAGCGCAGGTGCCCACAGATACTTGCGCAGCCGCCAGCTGGTCTTGGGTAGCTCCTCGTCGGTGAAGCGGCGACCGGATTCGAGAACTCCAACGCTGTAACCTTTTTCGACTGCACGCAGTGCCGCGACACTGCCACCGAATCCAGATCCGATGACGAGGACATCGAAGTCGCTCATACCTGTTGGCCTTCTTTCGCTGGTGCGCCCTCGTAGTGCCCGAGGTCGAATGTGCGTGTCGAGTTGCGGAACTTGAAGGTGTACGTGGGCCACATCACCGGGTTGCGCCCCTGAGCATCGAGGTACCAGCTCGAGCAACCACCGGAGTTCCACACCGTCCCCGCGAGCGAGTCGTGCACCCACGAGTTGTATTGCTGCTGCGCATGTTCGCTGACCTCCACCGATGCCAGCCGGTGATCGGCCATCCGGCGCAGCGCATCGACCACATAGTTGGCCTGCGACTCGAGCATGTAGACGATGGAGCTGTGCCCGAGGTTGGTGTTGGGGCCGTACATCAGGAAGAGGTTGGGAAATCCGTGCACGGTGGTGCCGCGGAAAGCGTTGGGACTGCCACCCCAGTGCTCGGCCAGCGTGCGACCGTCCGTACCGACCAGGGCGTTCGAGATCGGCGGTTCGGTGGGGGTAAATCCCGTGCCGAAGATGATCGTGTCCACTGGGTACGAGTTACCGTCCGCATCGATCACCGAGTCCTCGGTGATCCGGGTCAACCGGCTGGCCACGAGGTCCACGTCGTCTCGATCGAGCGTCTTCAACCAGTCGTTGGACAGCAGCATGCGCTTGCAGCCGAGAAGAAAGTCGGGCGTCAACGCGGCGCGCTTGACCGCGTTCTTGACCTGTCGACGCAGGTGAATCTTCGCGACGTTCGAGATCAGCGGCAGCACCTTGGGATGATGCGCGAGGGCGGTGACATATGCCTCGCGGTAGCCGTAGATAACGCCGCGCACTGCCTTCTGCGTCGAAGGGAACCGCTTGTACATGGCCTTTTCGAGCTTGCCGAGGGTTCGGTCGAGGCGGGGCACCACCCAGGCCGGGGTCCGCTGGAAGACGGTGAGCCGCTCGGCCCGGTCGACGATCTCGGGCACAAATTGCACCGCCGAGGCGCCGGTCCCGATCACCGCGACCCGTTCCCCGGTGAGATCGTGATCGTGATTCCACGTTGCGGAGTGGAACATGGTGCCGCCGAAGATGTCGAGGCCCGGAACATCGGGCAGTTTCGGTGTCGAGAGCGCGCCGGTGGCCGCGACGAGTACTTCGGCGCTCACCGGCCCCTGCGAGGTTTCGACGTTCCACTGCGATCGCTCGGGATTCCACACCGCGGAGGTGAGCTCGCAGTCGAAGACGATCCGGCTACGCAGGCCGAGCGAATCGACGACGCCGCGCAGGTAGGTGAAAAGCTCCGGTTGGCGCGCAAAGGTGTGCGTCCAGTCGGGGCTGGGGGCGAACGAGAACGAGTACAGCGAGGTCGGCACATCGCAGGCACAACCCGGGTAGGTGTTGTCTCGCCAGGTGCCGCCGACCTCCGAGGCGCGCTCGATGATCAACACGTCCGCACTGGGATCATCGTCGAGAATGCGTGCTGCGGCGGCGATGCCGGCGAAGCCCGCTCCGACGACGAGTACGCGTACCGATTCTGGAACTGTCATGAAGTGACCACCTTCGACTCCCAGACAGGGAGCAGTCGGGCCCGAAGCGCAGCATCGGCGTCGGGCGTGCGGAAGAGTGCCGAGACCGCGAGACCGCGGGCCAATTCGACGGTGAGTTCGATCGATTCGTTCGTCATGCGGCTGCCCATGATCGCGGTCGCGCCGCCCATGATCGCCTCGGAGACCCGACGTTCCAGCGGGACCATGGCCTCGTGCAGCGCGGGGTCGGTCCGCGCTGCCACCCACAGCTCGAGCGCCGCGTAGAACAGTGGGCCGGAGAATGCCTCGCTGAGCACCTCGACGCCGCGATCGGGATCGGGATCGGCCTCGAGGATCTCGGCGAGGCGCTTCTCGACGAGGTGTCCGACGGCTGCGGTCACCAGCGATTCCTTGGTCGGAAAGTGGTGCAGCTGAGCGCCGCGCGATACTCCGGCACGGCGGGCGATCTCCTGAGTGCTGGTCTTGGCGAAGCCGAGTTCGACGAGGCAGTCGATAGCGGCGTCGAGCAGTTTCGCCTGCGTACCGGCCGTACGTTCGGCTTGGGTTCGCCTCTCTGGAACCTCGGTGGCTTGGGTCACACTTGCGACCATAGCGTCAAATCAACAAACAATCCAGACTGCTTGTAAATGAGCTGTGCGCGAGCGCGGGTCGCATGGCTGTTCGCGCAGGTTTCAGTCGTTCGCACAGGCTGCAACACGCGCGGACAGCCGAAAAGTGTGCGAAAAGCCGCGCGACCCCACAGGGTCAGACCACCCGGTACCGCAGCATCATCTCGTGATCCTCGTGATCGAGCATGTGACAGTGCCACATGTAGCCCTGCAGCTCGGCCCCTGCGCCCATATCGTGCCCCGCGCCGTGGCCGATGTCGTGGCCCATGTCGTGGCTCGAGCGATTGCCGCTGGAGGGCGCCGTGAACGTGGCGTCGGGATCGAATCCGAGCTCATCGCCGGTCGGGAAACGCACCAGAATGCGCGTCACCGTGCCGGGGTATGTGTTGACGGTGTCCTTCGCCCCCGCTTCCCACGCCGGCGGCGGTGCGAGCGGACCGGTGACGTAACGCTCCACGTCCGGCGCCCACTTGACGCCGATATCGGGCCGCGGGTGATCACGCATGTACGCCGCGAGATCCACCGGAGCGCGGCCGAGGGTGCGAAAGTGCACCAGATGCAGATGGATCGGGTGCGGCTCGAGCGTGGTGTTGACGATGTTCCACTGCTCGACGGCGCCCTGCGCCGGCATCTCGATATCGGGGTCGCTGTAGCGAAGATTGTTCAGTGTCATCATCGGCGGCGCCAAAGACAGTCCCGCCGACGGCTGATTGACTGTCACGGTCCGCTGCACCTGCGCGAGGGGTATCTCCGGGAGCAAAGCCGGTTGTCCCTTGCCGCCGCGATACATCGTCATGATCTCTCCGGCGAAACCGCGTCCCGACGCCACCCTGAACTGACAGAACAGCGGCATCGGTACCGCGCCCAGCGACGCGGCCTGTGCGGGCGGCGGCTCGTCGTTGCGGAGCTCGATCACCTCACCCGGCTCGACCGATCCGAAGTCCACCAACACGTCGAGGCGTTCAGCGGGGGCCAAGCGGATGCTCTCGGTCCGGACGGGGGCGTCGAGCAAACCGCCGTCGTTTCCGATGACCCAGAACGTCATTCGATTGCTGAGAAACAGATTCCACACACTGTACGAACCTGCGTTGACGATACGGAAGCGGTACATCCCTCGCGCAACTTCCATCGTCGGCCAGATCTTTCCGTTGACGACGCCCACGTCGCCGGTACCGCCACCTTCCCACTTGCCTTGCGGCACGGTGATGTTGGTACGCAGGCTCATGCTGCCGTCGGGATTCATGATCTTTTCCTGCAGTACCAGAGGTACCTCGAATTCACCGGACGGTAGACCGAGCGAATTGTCTGCCGAACCCGAATCGAACTGATCACGAACAAGATTGACACCGACGAGACCGGCATAGACGTTGATACGCGTCATCGACATGGCGTGATCGTGGTACCACAGACCAGCGGATTCGTTGAGCCCCGAGAAATTGTGTGTGAGGGACTCACCCGGCTGCACGAGCATCTCCGAGTGACCGTCGCTCTCGGGCGACGTGATTCCGCCGTGCAAGTGCAGCGTGGTCGCTGTCTGCTCGCGATCGCGCTCGCTCAGGCCGTGCAAGGCGGTGTCGACGTCGGCGGCGAGTGGATTGCCCTCGGTGCTGTTGGTGTACCGCAGCGTCCACGGCTGGCCTTGCACGCTCTCGATCGTCGGGCCCAGGTAGTTGCATTCGCCGTACCCGAAGGTGGGCCCCTCCGGCAGATCGGCATGGAAGCGATGCACACTGCTGCGCGCCTCGAGCGAAAGGTCGGTGCCGGTGAGCATCGGCAGGCGTGGCAGCTCGTCCCGGAACGGTTGCAGCGGCGGAGAGTGGAACAGCAGCGGACTGTTGCCGCCGAAGATGTCGTCAGCGAACGCGTGGCGAGCCCGAGAACTGGACGGGAGCGCTGCCGCCCCCGCAACGAGCGCCATGACACCGGCCGCACGGAAGGCCGACCTGCGAGAGACCTCGTTCAAGCCGTACCCTCCCCATCCCAGACCGTGGCATGGATACCAGGGTCATTCCGCAGGCTCCACTACAAGCTTCACCCAGGGTCGTTCCGCAGGCTCCACTGCAAGCTTCACCCAGGGGCATTCCGCAGGCTCCACTGCAAGCTTCACCCAGGGTCGTTCCGCAGGCTCCACTCCCGCCGCCATACTATGTTGCCTCGTCGACACCCGTCGACACCCGTCACTCGGATCGTCCGGCACGTTCCTGCCGGTGGAGGGATCACACATACCCATGGCATCTATCACGTTCGACCGCGCCACCAGGCTTTTCCCGGGCTCTGAGGTGCCCGCGGTCAACGCCCTCGACCTCGAGATCGCCGACGGCGAATTTCTCGTTCTCGTCGGCCCGTCGGGCTGCGGCAAGTCCACATCTCTGCGCATGCTCGCCGGCCTCGAGGAGGTCGACAGCGGTCGCATTCTCATCGGCGGCTCGGACGTCACGCATTCCGAACCCAAGGACCGCGACATCGCGATGGTGTTCCAGAACTACGCGCTCTACCCGCACATGAGCGTCGCCGAGAACATGGGCTTCGCGCTCAAGCTCGCCAAAGCCGGCAAGGAGGAGATCCGAACACGCGTCCTCGAAGCCGCGAAGCTCCTGGACCTCGAGGACTACCTCGATCGGAAGCCGAAGGCGCTCTCGGGAGGGCAACGCCAGCGCGTGGCCATGGGCCGGGCCATCGTCCGTCAGCCGCAGGTCTTTCTGATGGACGAGCCGCTGTCGAATCTGGACGCGAAACTCCGAGTTCAGACCCGCACGCAGATCGCGCAGCTGCAGCGCAGGCTGGCCACCACCACGGTGTACGTCACCCACGACCAGGTGGAGGCGATGACCATGGGCGACCGCGTCGCGGTGCTCAAGGATGGGAAGCTGCAGCAGTGCGCCACGCCGCGCGAGCTGTACCGAACTCCCGCGAACGTCTTCGTCGCCGGGTTCATGGGATCCCCGTCGATGAACCTGTTCAGCGCCCCGATCACCGACGGCGGAGTGCGGATCGGCGACCAGGTCGTTCCGATTCCGCGCGATGTCCTGGCCCGCTGCAGTGGCTCCGAGGTGATGTTCGGCATTCGGCCGGAACACGTCGAGATCGTCTCGTCGGGATTGAAGCTGGAGATCGATGTGGTCGAGGAGCTGGGTTCGGAGGCTTTCGTCTTCGGTCGCGCCGACATCAACGGTCGGACGCAGACCATCGTCGCGCGTGCGGATTGGCGTGACCCACCCCAGAAGGGCGATGTGGTGGCCGTGCGGTTCGACGAGGCACATGCGCACGTCTTCGACGGGTCGGGCGAAGGCGCTCCGCGCATGTGAGTGGAAATACATAGCGGGACACGTATTTCCACTCACATACGCCGAAGGCGCCTAAACGAGCAGTTCGGCGATCTGAATCGTGTTCAGCGCCGCACCCTTGCGCAGGTTGTCGCCCGAGACGAATAGTGCGAGACCGCGGCCCTCGGGTGCACCCGGGTCCCGACGGATACGGCCGACGAGAGAAACATCCTTGCCCGCGGCCTGGAGCGGGGTAGGCACGTCGGTCAGTTCCACGCCGGGGGCCGAGGCGAGCAACTCTCGGGCTCGCTCGACGGTCAGCTCCCGAGCGAACTCGGCGTTGATCGAGAGCGAGTGTCCGGTAAACACCGGTACGCGCACGCAGGTGCCGCTGACCAGCAAATCCGGGAGGCCGAGGATCTTGCGTGATTCATTGCGGAGCTTCTGATCCTCGTCCGTCTCGCCCGATCCGTCATCGACGATGGCGCCGGCGAGCGGCAGCACGTTGAACGCGATGGGCGCGACGTACTTGTCGGGAGCCGGAAAGTCCACCGAGGAACCGTCGTGGACCAGTTTCTCGACGTCGTCGATGACGGCGCGTGCCTGGGTGGCGAGCTCGTCGACACCGGCGAGGCCACTACCGGACACCGCCTGGTAGCTCGAGACGATCAAACGCGTCAGGCCGGCTTCATCGTGCAGCACCTTGAGCACCGGCATGGCGGCCATGGTGGTGCAGTTGGGGTTGGCGATGATGCCCTTCGGGGGATTCTTCGCCTCCTCCGGATTGACCTCGCTGACGACGAGCGGCACGTCGGGGTCCTTGCGGAACGCCGACGAGTTGTCGATGACGACGGCCCCGGCCTCGGCGAAGCGTGGCGCCTGCTCACGCGAGAGGGTCGCCCCCGCGGAGAACAGCGCGATGTCGATGCCGGAGAGGTCCGCGGTGGATGCGTCCTCGACGATGATCTCTTCCCCGCGGAACGGCAGCTTCTTGCCCGCAGACCGAGCCGAGGCGAAGAATCGCACGGTGTCGGCGGGGAAGTTACGTTGCTCCAACAGTGTTCGCATGACGGCACCGACCTGGCCGGTGGCACCTACTACTGCAACTGTGGTCATTTTTCTACCGTCCTGTTCCTGCGTGTACGACCGCGACGTCCTCGCCACCGAGGTCGAAGGCCTCGTGCAGCACGCGGACCGCGTCGTCGAGCTGAGTGTCACTGCACAGCACCGAGATTCGGATCTCCGAGGTGCTGATCAAGTCGATGTTGATACCGGCGTCGGCGAGTGCTTCACAGAACGTCGCCGTCACACCCGGGTGGCTCTTCATACCGGCACCGACGAGCGAGACCTTGCCGATGTGGTCGTCGTAGAGCACCTGGGTGAAGCCGATCTCCGACTGGAGCTTGGTGAGCTTCTCCACGGCGGTCGGGCCGTCGGACCTGGGACACGTGAACGTGATGTCGGTCCTGCCGGTGTCCACCTTGGAGACGCCCTGCAACACCATGTCGATGTTGATCTCCGAGTCGGCGACGGCGCGGAAGACCTTGGCCGCGTAGCCGGGCGCGTCGGGAATGCCGACGACGGTGACCTTCGCCTCGCTGCGATCGTGTGCGACGCCGGTGAGAATTGCTTCTTCCACGGGAATGTCCTCCATAGATCCGGAGACGATGGTTCCGGGTTTGGTGGTGTACGACGACCGAACGTGTACTGGAACGTTGTAGCGACGCGCGTATTCGACGCAGCGCAGCATGAGCACCTTGGCGCCGCAGGCAGCCATCTCGAGCATCTCCTCGAACGAGACGGTGTCGAGGTGACGTGCGTTGGGCACGATGCGCGGATCGGCGGTGAAGATGCCGTCGACATCTGTGTAGATCTCGCATACGTCGGCGTTCAGCGCGGCCGCGAGCGCAACGGCGGTGGTGTCGGAGCCGCCGCGACCGAGCGTCGTGACGTCTTTGCTGTCCTGGCTGACGCCCTGGAAACCGGCGACGAGCACAATCGATCCTTCGTCCAGGGCGCTCCGAACACGACCCGGTGTGACGTCGATGATCTTGGCGTTGCCGTGCACGCTGGTGGTGACCACGCCGGCCTGCGAGCCGGTGAACGACCTCGCCTCGGCGCCGAGCGAGGCGATCGCCATCGCTACGAGTGCGTTCGAGATACGCTCGCCGGAGGTGAGCAGCATGTCCATCTCGCGCGCCGGTGGCGCCGGGCACACCTGCTGTGCGAGATCGAGTAGCTCGTCGGTGGTGTCACCCATCGCGGAGACCACGACGACGACGTCGTTGCCTGCCTTCTTGGTCTCGACGATTCGTTCAGCGACGCGTCGGATACGTTCGGCGGTGCCCACCGACGATCCCCCGTACTTCTGGACGATGAGAGCCACGCGTGTGTACCTCCGCTGCTTTCGGGTGCGATTGCTGGTGCATCTGGCCTGGCTACCTTACCGAGTTCCGGGTCCGATCCGCGCCGCGGGTACACCGGCACCATCTCTGACCTGGGACGATTCCGGCACAGACGCTCCCGACTCGAAATCCTGGGCCCGTTCGAACAAAGAGACCCGAAGCGATTCCGAGGCCCCGTCCGCTTCGGACGCCATTTCCCAGGCGACAGATGCGAAAAAGGCGAGCGAATCCGGCATCGAGAACATCAAGTCTCGACAAAACAGACCGGGCCACCCGATTTGCAGTGTTGGCACCCCAAACCGTAAGGAACGTAATACTATTGGGCCGTCCGCCACATCGCTTGCGCCTTGTCAGTCGGGAGAGGGTTGCGTATGACCACGTTGCCCTACTCCACGCCCACGCTGCGCAGTCGCGTGCCGGCGCCCGGCCGGTCCACCATTCGACGTCGACGCTTGCTCGATCTACTCGACCGCGCCGACACTGCCGGTACGGTCACGCTGCTGACGGCGCCTGCTGGTGCAGGCAAGACGACGTTGCTCGCCGACTGGGTAGCAGCACGCCGCTCTGCCACCAGCCGCGCGCTCGACGCCGAGGCGATCGCATGGCTCACTGTCGACGAATCCGACAACGACCTCGCGCATCTGCGCGAGGTCATCGTCTCGACGTTCTCACAGTCCGGATCGGCCGCCCTGGCCGCGGCCGTCGAGTCACTGCCCACCGCCGACGATCCGTCGTACGCGAATTTCACCGCCGCTCTGGTCGATGCGCTCGAATCCGTCGACGAGCACATCACGCTGATTCTCGATGACTGCCACCTCCTGCACGAGAACGACATGCTTACCGTTCTCGGCAACTTCCTGCGCTGGCCGCCGCGCAATGTCCGGACCATCGTCGCGGGCCGGTTCGAGCCACCACTCGCACTACAGAAGCTGCGCCTCGACGGCCTCGTGCACGACATCTCACCCTCGGCCATAGCCTTCACCGAGGACGAGGCCTCGCAGCTGTTCGCGCGGTCGGCTATCGAGCTCGATCCGAGTGACTCCGCCAAGCTGATGAACAGAACCGAAGGCTGGGCGGCGGGATTGCGCCTGGCAGCAATGGCGCTCACGGGTTCACAGCGCCCACCGGAAGTGATCGAGGCATTCACCGGCTCGCAGCACAGCGTGGCCGACTATCTCGTCGGCGAGATTCTGTCGCACCTGACCGCCGAGGTTCGCACATTTCTACTGGAAACCTCTGTGCCGGAATGGTTCACAACCGATCTAGCGGAGCGACTCACCGGCAACCCGCATGCACAGGACATCCTCGACGACCTCATCGCGCAGAATTTTCTCCTCGACCGGATCCCCGAATCGGACCCCGTCTATCGATACCACCCGCTGATGCGCGAGTATCTGCGCGCCGAGATCGCGCGCCTCGGTGCAGCTCAGATACGCAACCTCGAGCGCGTCGCGTCGTCCTGGTTCAACGACTATCGGCAACCACTGCAAGCGCTCTCGCACAGCGTTCACGCCGGCGACTGCCCGGCGATTCTGGCGATCCTTGTCGAATCCGGACTCGGGATGGTGTTGCGCGGCAACTCAGCCGAGGTACTCAGCGCCATCGAGCACAGCCCCGTCGACGTCCGACGCGACCCCACCGCGTCGCTGATTTCCGCGGCGGCTCTGATGGCCGAGGGCAACACTGCCCCGGCGGTGTCGATACTGTCCGCACTCCGACGCGCGAACTACACGCCGCACGGAGATCGCGATGCCGAGATGCTGCGTCGGGCACTCGAGCTGCATGCGACTCTCGGGGCCGGAAATACCTCGGCAGCGCTGGACCGCCTCGAGCAACTCGACGTGGGAGCGTCCGGTTCACCCGAACTCGATGCGTACACGCTGATGGTGGTAGGTCTGGCCCACCTGCACCTGAGTCGATTCACCGCCGCACAGCAGTCCTTGTCGGACGCAGCGGCCAATGCCAGGGCCGGCAACCTCCACCTCACCGTCCTGGCCTGCCTGACGCTCGAGGCCGGATGCCAGTTTCTGGCCGGGCACCTCAGCGATGCGTTGGGCACCGCAGAACAGGGCCGGGAGTACGCACTGAAGTACCGCCTCCTCGATTCACCCGTCTACGCAATGAACCAGTCGATCGATCTGATCGTTGCGGCCGTGCGGCTGGATCCGACATCGACACCGAATCCGGAGGACGTCTGGGCAGCCTTCACCGGATCACCCGTTCCCGCAGTCGCAGAGTACGGACGCCGTGCGCACTGGGTTGTCGAGGCAGCGCGGGCGTCGAACGCGCGCGAGGCATCCCGCGCTGCAGGTGAGAACCACGGGCGTCATGACCGGGAGAGGCTCGAGTTCGATCTTCCGGTCGTTCCTGCCTTCGAGGGTCTGCTGGTTCCGATGATCGCCCACCGCTACCTGGCGTCCGGGCAGGTGCATCGCGCCACCGAACTGGTCGAACTCACGGCTCGGCGGCTCGGACGAGTCGGGGAGGTCTCGGTGCTCGCCGCGGAGGTGCATCGCTTCAACGGCCGACTCGACGCCGCCGATACCGAACTGAACGCGGTGATCACCGGCAGCCGCCGCTGCCTCAACCAGGTCACGCTCGTGCGCGCACTCCTCGCCTCGGCGTGCGTGGCAGCAGCGCGTGCGCATCCCACTCGGGCGTTCGACACGGTGGTGCGGGCTTTGGCGATTGCGGAACCGGAGAGCATCCTTCTGCCCTTCGCCGAAGCCGGCCTGCCCATTCGCGACATTCTCTCGCACAACCACGGGCGCTTCGGCGCCCTCGAGTCCTTTGCGGACCTCGCGCGCGCCGCGGTCCCGCAGGACGCGAACATGACCGCTCGCCGAACCTCGGGAGCATTGACTCGCCGGGAGCTCGAACTGCTCCGTGAACTGCCATCGTGGCGAACCGCAGAGCAGATCGCTGCCGACCATTTCGTATCGGTGAACACCGTCAAGACACACCTACGAGGGATCTATCGCAAGCTCGAGGTGCGCTCTCGTCGTGACGCCATTGCCACGGCACACGAACTTGGTCTGCTCTGAGCACAGCAGCCCCGCATTACTCATCTCCTGCGGGTGATGCCGACCGGGCGCGGTGGATGGACGCTGATAGTGACGCCGGTAGCCCGGCCCCAAGTAATCACGATCCTTGCGGACCCGACGAGGAGCACGACCATGGCTCAGCCCGCCGACACACATCCGGTGCGCTACGAGTTCGTCGTCGAAGGCGACATGACCGACCGCACCAAAGCCGCATTCCCCGATCTTGCCGTGGCAAGGACGCCATATCCCTGCACGCGATTGTTCGGGCCGCTCGAAGACGACACGGCGCTGCGCGGCATGCTGGCGCGATTCGACGCCCTGGGGCTGACCGTCGTCGAACTGCGCAGGTTGCCGGACTGACCGGTTCGGTCAACCCACGGGTGCGGAGGGTGTGTGCGGTAGTACACTCGGCGTTATGCAGCGCGCGCTCCTCCTCGATCGCCGCGACGGGGTCTGACACAGACTGGCTTCCCGTCGCGGGGTTCTTCGCGCCGGTCGATAACCATTTCAGGTAATAACCTCGGAGATCAAAGCCAATGTCACCAGCCGACGCATTCACATCCGGATCGCGCACCATCACCCCACCCTCGCGTCCCGCACCGAGCGATCAGCCCGTGTGGAACACGCAGAAGAATTCCTCGATGCCGACCTACCGCTACCGCCCGTTCGCGGAGGAGGTCGAGCCAGTCACGCTGGCCGACCGCACGTGGCCCGACAAAATCATCGACCGCACCCCGCAGTGGTGCGCGGTAGACCTACGGGACGGCAACCAGGCCCTGATCGACCCGATGAGTCCGGCCCGCAAACGCCGGATGTTCGACCTGCTCGTGCGCATGGGTTACAAGGAGATCGAGGTCGGCTTCCCGTCGGCCAGCCAGACCGATTTCGACTTCGTCCGCGAGATCATCGAGGACGGCGCCATTCCCCATGACGTCACCATCCAGGTGCTGACGCAGTGCCGACCGGAGCTCATCGAGCGCACCTTCCTCGCCTGCGAGGGCGCACGCAGCGTCATCGTGCACTTCTACAATTCGACGTCCATCCTGCAGCGCCGGGTGGTCTTCCGCGCCGAACGCGAGACCATCACCAAGATCGCCACCGACGGCGCACGCAAGTGCCTCGAGGTCGCCGCGAACTACCCGGATACGGAGTGGCGGTACGAGTACTCCCCCGAGTCGTACACCGGCACCGAGCTGGCGTACGCCAAGGAGGTGTGCGACGCGGTGGTCGACGTCATCGATCCCTCTCCGGCCAAGCCGATCATTCTGAATCTGCCGGCGACGGTCGAGATGGCAACCCCGAACGTGTACGCCGACTCCATCGAGTGGATGAGCCGCAATCTCGATCGCCGCGACAGCATCATCCTGTCGCTGCATCCGCACAACGACCGCGGAACTGGCGTGGCCGCAGCGGAACTGGGTTACCAGGCCGGCGCCGACCGCATCGAAGGGTGCCTGTTCGGTAACGGCGAGCGCACCGGCAACGTGTGCCTGGTGACGCTGGGACTCAACCTGTACACGCGCGGCGTCGATCCGCAGATCGACTTCTCCAACATCGACGAGGTACGGCGCACCGTCGAGTACTGCAACCAGCTGCTGGTGCCCGAACGCCACCCCTACGGCGGCGATCTGGTCTACACCGCGTTCTCCGGTAGCCACCAGGACGCGATCAACAAGGGTCTCGACGCAATGAAAGCGACTGCAGACGAACAAGATTCGGATGTCTCCGAGATCACGTGGCAGGTTCCGTATCTGCCGATCGATCCGAAGGACGTAGGCCGCACCTACGAGGCGGTCATCCGCGTCAACTCGCAGTCCGGCAAGGGCGGCGTCGCGTACATCATGAAGTCCGACCACGGCCTCGCGCTGCCGCGTCGGCTGCAGATCGAGTTTTCCCAGGCCGTGCAACGCATCACCGACGGTGAGGGTGGCGAGGTTTCGCCGAAGGAGATTTGGGACGTCTTCGCCCAGGAATACCTGAGCCCCATTCGTCCGCTCGAACGCATCAAACAGCGCGTCACGGCTGCGGAGACAGACGGCGGCACCGACGCCATCGTCGCGACGGTCAAGCTGGAGGGCGTCGAGCAGGACATTTCCGGTTCCGGCAACGGCCCGCTCGCAGCGTTCGTCGACGCACTCTCCACCGTCGGTTACGGCGTCAGCGTTCTGGACTACTCGGAGCACGCCATGTCGGCGGGCGACGACGCGCAGGCGGCCGCCTATGTCGAAGCATCGGTCACCGGGCCCGACGGCAGCGCAGTCACGGTGTGGGGGGCAGGTATCGCGACGTCGATCACCACCGCCTCGCTCCGGGCCGTGGTGTCGGCCGTCAACCGCGCCCTGAAGTAGCCCCGCCGAGATCGAGGTTGTGCACGGATAGTCGCCGGAAACACAGCACAACCTCGATCTCACCTGTTTCGGATGATGATCTTGACCCCGCCACGGTGCGACTATTGCGCTGGATCTTTCACCAGCGGAAATGGAGCTGTCATCGTGGACTCGTTCTGGGATTTTTTGTGGCTCATCATCGTGAGCTTCGCGTTCATCGCGTACCTCATGGTGCTCTTCTCGATCATCGGCGATCTGTTCCGGGACCACAAGAGCTCGGGCTGGGTCAAGGCCATCTGGGTGTTCTTCCTCATTGTTGCTCCGTTCCTGACCGCGTTGATCTACCTCATCGCCAAGGGTGACGGCATGTCCAAGCGTCAGGTCGCGGCCATGCAGGAAGCGAAGGACGAGCAGGACCAGTACATCAGGCAGGTCGCGGGACGCACGTCGGCCGAGGAGATCGCGCACGCCAAGACGCTGCTGGACAAGGGAACCATCACCGAAGAGGAATTCGGACAGCTCAAGGCAAAGGCGTTGCAGTAGCGGCCACCTCACCACGAAAGGCCTCTATCACCGCGGACACCGCCGGGAGTGCACGCGCACCGGGCCGGGTCGCCAGTTCGTAGATCCGACCGGCCCGCACTCCGGACAGCGGCAGCCGCACCAGCGAGGGGTGCACCACGGCGTAGCGCGGCAACAGCGCTACGCCGTGTCCGCGCGCAACGAGCTCCTCGGTGACACGAAAGTCGTTGATACGCTGCACCACCCGCGGTGCGACGCCGGTCGCAGCGGCGACCGACAGCAGGACGTCGTCGACGGGGAATCCGCCGCGAACGCTGATCCACCTTTCGTCGGCGAGCTGGCGTACATCGACCGAATCCTGGCCGGCCAGGCGATGACCCGCAGGGAGCACGAGATCGATCGGCTCCCGCATCAGCGCCGTCACCTCGATTCGGGGACCAGCGGTGGCGGGCGCACGCTCGTCTCGATGCGTCAGTACGACGTCGTAATCGGCGAGCAAGACCGGGACGGCAGAGGCGGGCACATCCTCGTCGCTGGCGTCGAGGAGGATCTCGCTGCCCAGCAGTCGCTCGAACACGCCCGGCAGCAACAGGGCCGCACCCGAGGGGAAGAGTGCCACGCGCACGCGTCCACGAGGTGAGGCGCTGTAGGAGGCCATCTCGGCAGCCGCGCGATCGAGCGCAGCGAGAACCTCGTCGGCACGCAGTACGAGCGCTCGACCGGCGTCGGTCAGTCGCAGCCGTCGACCGTCCGGTTCCAGCAACTTCACGCCGGCCTCTTTGGCTAGCAGCTTGAGTTGCTGCGACACTGCCGACGGCGTCAACGACAGTGCTGCGGCCGTCGCGCCCACGGTGCCGCGGTCGGCCAACTCGCGCAGGATGCGTAGACGCTCGAGGTTCATGTAGAGAATCTTAAGTGTCATTGCACTTTTATTCGATTGTCCTGATGCATGCTGGCATCCACCATGGATCACGTGAACACACGCGACCGCCTCCTCGGACTGACCGTCGCCGTGCTGTGGGGACTGAACTTCCTCGCCATCCGCGTCGGACTCGACCACTTCCCACCGTTCTTCTTCGCTGGACTGCGCTTCCTGGTCATCGCCGTCCCCGTACTCCTTTTCGTGCGACGCCCCGATGTCCCGATCAAGTGGCTGCTGCTGTACGGCTTCGGGTTCGGATTCGCCCAGTTCGCATTCCTCTTCGCCGCGATGAACGCCGGCATGCCCACCGGTCTCGCCTCCCTCGTGCTGCAATCCTCGGCACCGTTCACCATCGTTCTCGGCGCGCTTCTACTGCGGGAACACGTGAGCCGACGCCAGATCCTCGGTATCACCATCGCCATCGCCGGTATGTGTCTCATCGGATACGACCGCTCGCAGGCAGCCTCACTCGTTCCCGTTGTCCTGACGCTGCTCGCGGGACTGGGCTGGGCTTTCGGCAACCTGGGCAACCGCCTGGCGAAGTCGACCGAACCGATGCGACTGATGTTGTGGATGTGCGTCGTCCCGCCGATCCCGATGCTCGCCCTGTCCGCAGCCACCGAGGGACCGACAACCGGGTGGCGCGCGCTCGCAGAGTCGTTCAGCGCAACCGGGTGGCCCGCGCTTGCCGGACTGGCCTACATCGTGCTCGTGGGCACCATCGCTGGATCAGGCCTGTGGACCGTGCTCATCAGCCGCAACCCCGCTGGAGTCGTCGCACCGTTCTCACTGCTGGTCCCCGTCGTCGGAATCGGGGCGGCGTGGATATTCCTGGCCGAGATACCCACCGTGCTGTCACTGATCGGGGCAGCCGTCGTCATCGTCGGGAGCGTGGGAGGAATGGCAAGCAGGCGCGCCGCCGCAGCCCCCGCGCCGTTGGCCGAGCCACTGCGGGTGTGATGTCGCCGACTGCGATCTGGGCATTCCGTCAGTTTCCAGAAAGCTGGACCAGATCCTCGGGCGACCAATACGCCCGCATCGATGTGATTCTGCCGTCGTCGTCGAATTCCATCACGTCGATGGGTGCCACTTCGAACGTGTTCTCCCCGAATTTGGACACCAGCCTGAAGTGGAAAGCCGCAGAGTTGGAAGCGATCTTGCACGCGAGGAGTTCCGCCGACTGCTCCAAGGGCTCCAGCACCGCGTAGAACTCCCTGATCGCCTGCTCGGTCGTCCTGACCTCGGTACCGACCGGATCTTCCACGGTCGCTCCCTCGGCGTACAGGGCAAGAATGTCATCGACGGTCCCATGCGCGACGGCCTGGACATAGGCGTCGACGGTCTTACGGACGACATCGGCAGCTGGGACCATGCGAGTTCCTTTCTAGAACCTGTTTCAGTCAACATAGCGGGTGGCGCCACATTACGAGGAGAGTCGAGCCGGATGTTTGTGCCAGACTCGGCGCATGGTTCGAACGGGTGAGCGCAGAGCGGCAATCGGTGCGCGCGGCCGATTGGCGCTGCGGGCGGCGGAAGCAGCGAGATGGGCGTCACGCAAGGCAGGGCGCGGTAAAGGATCGATGATCGGTGGCCTCGTCGCCCTCAAAATCGACCCGGACATCCTCACCGGGCTCGGATCGGGGCGTCGTACCGTCGTCATCACCGGAACCAACGGCAAGTCGACGACGACGAGGATGGCCGCTGCCGCACTCGCCACGCTCGGCGAGGTCGCCACGCAGGCCGACGGAGCGAACATGGATGCCGGCATCGTCGCGGCTCTGCACGCCAACTTCGACGCACCGCTCGCCGCGCTCGAAGTCGACGAACTCCACGTACCGCACGTGTGCGACGCCGTCTCACCCGCGGCCGTCGTCCTACTCAACCTCAGCCGCGATCAGCTCGACCGTGTCGGCGAGATCAACATGATCGAACGGAAACTCCGCGCCGGGCTGGCGCGGCACCCCGAGACCGTCGTCATCGCCAACTGCGATGACGTCCTCGTCACCTCGGCCGCCTACGACGCCCCCAATGTCGTCTGGGTGGCGGCCGGTGGCGGCTGGGCCGGCGACTCGGTCAGCTGCCCGCGCACCGGCGAACCCATCGTCTGGGACGGCGCGCACTGGTACAGCACCGGATCGGATTTCCAGCGGCCGGAACCGGACTGGTGGCTCGACGACGACTATCTCTACGGCCCCGACGGGCTGAAGATCCCGATGACATTGGCGCTGCCGGGCCGGGCGAACCGCGGCAACGCAGCCCAGGCCGTCGCCGCCGCAGTGACGCTCGGCACCGCGCCCTCCGATGCCGTCGCGGCCGCAGCAGGCGTCGAGGAAGTCGCGGGCCGATACTCCACAGTTCAATACGGATCGCACTCGGTGCGGTTGCTCCTGGCGAAAAATCCCGCCGGGTGGCAGGAGGCCCTGTCGATGATCGACCCCACCGTGGACGGTCTCGTGATCGCCGTCAACGGGCAGGTCCCCGACGGGGAGGATCTGTCGTGGTTGTGGGACGTGCGCTTCGAGCACTTCGAGAACGTGGCCGTCGTCGCCTCCGGTGAGCGTGCCACCGATCTCGGCGTGCGGTTGCTCTACGCCGGTTCGCCGCACACCACCGTCGCGGACCCACTCGCTGCCATCGCATCCTGTCCGCCGGGACGCGTCGAGGTCTTGGCCAACTACACCGCGTTCCGCGACCTCGGGCGCGCACTCGCACGCGAGGTGAGCGATGTCTGAGTCCACTGTCCGCATCGGTCTCGTGCTACCCGACGTCATGGGTACCTACGGGGACAACGGCAACGCCCTGATCCTGCGCCAGCGGTTGCGCATGCGCGATATCGACGCCGAAGTCGTGCACATCACGCTCAATGATCCCGTTCCGGAATCGTGCGAAGTCTACACCCTGGGCGGAGCCGAGGATTCAGCGCAACGCCTGGCCACCCGCCACCTGACGAAGTATCCCGGGCTGCAGAAAGCGGCGGAGCGGGGCGTTCCGGTTCTCGCGATCTGCGCGGCGATCCAGGTACTCGGGCACTGGTACGAGACCTCCGCGGGTGAACGCGTGGACGGCATTTCGATGTTCGATGTCACCACCGCACCGCAGGAGAAGCGATCCATCGGGGAGGTCGTGAGCGAACCTTTCCTCGACGGTCTGAGCGCAAAGCTCACCGGGTTCGAGAACCACCGCGGTGGAACCACTCTCGGCCTCGACGCAGCTCCGCTGGCGAAGGTCACCTCCGGTGTGGGCAACGGCGTCGGCGACGGACGCGAGGGCGTCGTGCAGGGGTCGGTGATCGGCACGTACATGCACGGCCCCGTGCTCGCGCGGAATCCGGAACTGGCGGACTACCTGCTGGAGAAGGCCCTGGGCACCCGGTTGGCGCCCCTTGATCTGCCGGAGGTAACCCAGCTCCGGAGGGAGCGGCTCCGCCACATGTGAGTGGAAATACATAGCCCGCTATGTACTTTCACTCACATGCGCGCAGCGCCTGCAGGGAAAAGACACATCACTCCATCCCTCCCGCACGAGCACTGCCCGGACCTCCCCGTAGACCGCGCAGGGATCCTTCGTCACGTCGTCCCAGCCGTAGGACAGGCGCGGGAGATTGCGCAACTCGGCTGAGTTGTCCCGTCTTCGGTCTCGGAATCTTCGCTGCTTCGCGCTGTGGAAGGCCTGGCCGTCGAGCCTGACGATGAGCCCGAACTGCTCGTAGAGCACATCCTCGAACAGGACGCGGCCGTCGACGTGATGGGGCGCCTGACGCGTCGCCGTCGGAAGTCCGTGCGCCTGTTCGACGTCGAGGACATACCTGTGTTCGAGGACGGAATGCACCCCTTCGCCGAGCAGGACGACGGTGTCGAACAGCGCTCGCCGGTAGCGCCGAGGCCGACGAAGCTCGAGTTTGCGGCGCATGAGGTCCACCGACACAGCACCCGAGGCCATCGCCGACACCATGCAGATCATCGCCTCTCTGGCTGCCGGTTGGGCCACCGCGAGGTCCAGGACGGTATCGGGTTTGCCAGTTCGTAGCGGGTTCGTGCCGGCTCCGATGTGTGCCATGGCTCGCGACCTGTGCACCTCGACGCCCGGATGGATGACCTCGTGCGCAGTGGCTGTGAATCTTCGATCTGCGTGGCGCAACGTCGGCGGCTGACTGATCGCGGAACAGCCGTACGGGACCGTCACGTGTACCGGCCCCTCCGTCGGTCGTGAGATCCCCCATGCCTCGGCTGCGGTGTCATGGCTCAACAGTGCTCTCGGCCCCGCGTAGAGGAGAGCCGCCGACAACTGCATCTCGCGCGTCAGCGGGCCGTTCGTGACGGCGAAGACTCCCCGGAAGACTCGCAGCCATTGGCCGGTCTCGACCGCGTGTCTGATCGACTCACGGTTCTCGCCCAGACCGTAGAGCTGCCGGGTCGTCAGGATGCCGCATTGCTCGTCGAGATGTTCCTGCAAGCGGCCGCTCGGTCTGGTGTCCATGAAGGCACAGCATGCCCGACGGGCGGGCCGCCCGAGGGTGCAAATCGCCGGTTATCCACAGCCTGTGGATAACCGGATGTGAGTGGAAATACTTGTCCTGCTATGTATTTCCACTCACATGCCGCGGAGCGGCCTACGACCCGTCAATGCCCGGCCCAGGGTGAGCTCGTCGGCGAACTCGAGGTCGCCGCCCATCGGCAGACCGGAGGCGAGTCGGGTGATGGACAGCCCGGGGAAATCGCGCATCGTCCGGACGAGATAGGTGGCGGTCGCTTCACCCTCGGTGTTGGGATCGGTGGCGATGATGACCTCCGCGACATCTACCCCGTCGTCCTGGTTTCCGAGTCGGATCAGCAGTTCTCGGATGCGGAGTTGATCAGGCCCCACTCCGTTCAGCGGATCGAGCGCGCCGCCGAGCACGTGGTAGCGGCCCTTGAACTCGCGCGTGCGTTCCACTGCCTGAACGTCCTTGGGTTCTTCCACGACGCAGATGATGCTGCGGTCGCGGCGCGGATCGGCGCAGATCCGGCACAGCTCCTTGTCCGATACCGTGCCGCACATGGTGCAGAACTGGACGCCGTCCCGCACTCGCTGCAGCGCCTTGATCAGCCGCTCGACCTCCGGCGGTTCTACGCCCAGGAGGTGAAAGGCGATGCGCTGAGCGCTTTTCGGGCCTACACCCGGCATCTTGCCGAGTTCGTCTATCAGATCCTGAACAGGACCTTCGTACACGCGGTGCGCCCTAGAAGCCGGGAAGGCCGAGCGAACCCCCGCCGAGCCCACCCGCCAGCGGACCCAGCTTCTCGGCAGCCAACGCTGATGCCGACTTCGATGCGTCGGCCACTGCTCCGATGATCAGGTCCTGCAGGGTCTCGACATCGTCGGGGTCGACCACCTTGGGGTCGATGGAAAGTCCGACGAGCTCGCCGGTTCCCCGCACCGTCGCAGAGACCAGTCCGCCGCCTGCTTGCCCGGTCACCTCGGTGCCGGCGATCTCGGCCTGTGCCGCCATCAACTGCTGCTGCATCTGCTGCGCCTGCGCCATGATGGACGCCATGTCGGGCTGCTGGTCACCGGGTTGCACTGGTGGTCCTCTCGGTCGGTAGTTCGCTCGCTACGCCGCCCACCGTTTTCGGGGCGCCCGCACGCGTGAGCACCAGCCTAACTGCGCCGCTGGCCGGCGTTGTCCGCCCAGTATCCGAAGACCCTCGTGTCGGACTCGGGGAGCCCTGCGGCGAGGCACGTTGCCCGGATCTCGTCCATCCTGCGGGTCTCTCCGGCAGCCCAGACGGTGGCGCTCGAGTCCAGTTCCACTCGGCGCGCCGCGGTGACGAGCGGGTCGAAACCCATGTCGACATGGAAGCTGACGACCCCGACTCCGGCCACGACGGGCAGATCGGCGATATGGCGGGGGTCCCGGGTGTCCAGCCACATCGTGCCCGGCACCCCTGCCGGCCACTGGGCGAGGATCGCGCGAACTGCGGAGATCGACGACTCGTCGGCGAAGATCAGCACTCGACGTCCGTCGGCGAAGTTCGGCATGTATCCCACATCGGGCTGGGCAAGACGCGTCCGGGATCCGATCTCGACCGAATCGAGCCACTTGTTCATGATCGTGCTCTCGGGGCCGGGAGTGAGATCGAGTTCGAGGATTCCACGTTCGGCGTCGTAGCGACGAACGGTGTAGTCGACACGAGAACAACCCGGAAAATGCAGCCAAGTCGCGATGGCCTCTTCGCCCCAGCTCGGTTCCAGCGTCACCGAGGTGAGCATGGACGTCATCCGTACCAGTCCTGGTCGCGGTCGGTGCATCGCAAGTGTCTGCAGTGTCGGCACGGCTGATTCGGCAGACCGATCGGGCAGCTCCATACTGGCCCCCCTCGGTTCGCGGACCGCTCGCTCGCGCACCATTGAAGCTTGCCATGAACTGCTCGCGCCCGCGGGGTTCACTCGACAAGGCCGCGATGAGGCCTGCCGTCGTATGCTGCGTGTATGCACGACCCGAAGCCGCTCCGAGCGTCGCGTCGTCGGGTGACTCCGGAGAGCCTCATCGAGGCGGGGATCGAACTCACCCTGCCGAAGGTCACCGTCAAGGCCATGGCCGAGAAGATCGGCGTGAGCATCGTCGCGATCTACAACCACATCGAGGGCGTCGAGACGCTCCGCACGCTCATCGCCGAGGAAATTCTGGCGCGCTGGCAATTTCCCATGCCTACCGAGGCCGACACGCTCGAAGAGGCGCTGATGCACATGAGCGTGGAGCTGCGGGCTCTCGTGCACCGCAATCCTGGTATCGCCCGCTACCTGCTAGACCTCGATGCCGACTCACCCAACGCGCTGGCTCGAATAGATGCCGTCGAGCAGCGGTACGCCACCCTGTTCGAGTTGAATCCGATGCAGGCGCGTTGGGCGGTGAGCACGGTGTCCGAACACGCGATCGCCTTGGCCGAGATGATTCACACACCGAACCGGCGATCCGAGGACAGCGAAGCCATGTTGGCGCGCACCGACCTGACGCTCATTCCGTTGACCGTCGACGGAAAGGTACGGGACTCGGACACGGAGTTCGAGTGGTCGATGCGTGCCGTCATCATGGGTACCGCGGTCGTCATCGGCCACCCGCGGTTCGCAACCTATTAGTGGACGTGCTTTTCCAGGTTGGTCAGCGTCTGCGCTTGGATCGCGTTCAGTCCGCGCGGCGCGAAGATCTTTTCGAAGAAGCCCCCGATACCGCCCGCACCATCCCATTCGGTCAGCACGGTCACCTCGCTTCCTGAACCCGACGGGGCGACGGTCCAGGTGGTGACCAGGGACGAGTTCGCGTCCCGTTCGACTACCTGCATACCCTCGACCGTCACGGACATCTTCATGTTTCGCGAACGCTTGGAGGTGGCCTGCAGAATCCACTGGACGACAGTTCCGGATCCCTGCCCGCCTTCCACGACGGCGTAATCACGGTATTGCTCGGGCAGGATGCGGGGACGAACGGTCTCGTAGTCTGCGAGCGCCGCCAGAACTCGGTCCGGTGCCTGAGCAATGGTCTTCGACGTGCTGGCCGTAACTTTTCCCACTGACATGTCTCCCTAGATCGTGTGCTGCTGTTGGTTCTGCGTCCATCCTGCCCTTCTCGTGGCAGAGCGGAAACCGAGCAGGCGAGTGGGTGTGACATGCTTCACCAAATATTTTTAGCAGTGCAAATGACTTGCATGTTTCATGCATCTGCGCATCAAATGTCCGTTTCTACACGGAGTCTCGAACAACATTTGGGTGAAGTTTCGCTCGCCGTCGCACATTCTCGGTAGCCCGCACCGGGCAGCGGCGATAGCGTCTCCCTGTGGCTCCTGCATTGGCACTACCGAGACGACGATCCGCTCCTCGCGAATGCGGCTTCGCCGCGCATCGCACCGGCGTCGAACGGCTGCTCGACAGTTACCGAGCGATCCCGGCGGACGCAACCGTCCGGCTCGCGAAGAAGACATCCAACCTCTTTCGCGCCCGCGCCGAACCGACCGCACCTGGGCTCGACGTATCGGGGCTGACGACGGTCATCGCGGTCGATGCCCAGAACAGGACCGCCGACGTCGCCGGCATGTGCACCTACGAGGACCTCGTCGCTGCCACCCTCCCCTACGGTCTGGCTCCGCTCGTCGTACCCCAGCTCAAGACCATCACACTCGGCGGCGCCGTCACCGGCCTCGGCATCGAGAGCACGTCCTTTCGTAACGGACTTCCACACGAATCGGTCCTCGAGATGGACGTGCTCACCGGTAGTGGAGAGATCGTCACCGCGACACCCGACGGCGACCACTCCGCATTGTTCTGGGGCTTTCCCAACTCGTACGGCACGCTCGGATACGCGACGCGGCTGAAGATCCGACTCGAACCTGTGCTGCCGTATGTCGCACTGCGACACCTCCGGTTTCACGATCTCGACAGCATGCAGCAGGCGATGGACGAGATCGCCTCGGACCGGTCCTACGACGGCGTCGACGTCCATTACCTCGACGGCGTGGTCTTCTCGGAAAGCGAGAGCTACCTGACGCTCGGCATCCAGACCGCCGCGACGGGTCCCGTGTCCGATTATCGCTCCGGATCCGAGATCTACTACCGCTCGATTCAGCACGACGGCAATGCACCCAAGACGGACCGTCTGACAATCCACGATTACCTGTGGCGGTGGGACACGGACTGGTTCTGGTGCTCGCGCGCATTCGGCACCCAGAACCCCAGAATTCGACGCTTCTGGCCCACCAAGTATCGCCGGTCGAGCTTCTACTGGAAACTCGTTGCGCTCGACCGGAAGTACGACATCGCCGACCGCCTCGAGGCCCGCAAGGGCAACCCGCCACGTGAGCGCGTCGTCCAGGACGTCGAGGTGCCCATCGAGAACACCGCATCGTTCCTGCGGTGGTTCCTCGACGAAGTTCCGATCGAACCGCTGTGGCTGTGCCCGCTGAGGCTTCGCGAACCGGCGCCGCCGGGCGCCGACGCCGCACGCCCGTGGCCCCTCTACCCCCTCGAACCGAAACGAACCTACGTCAATATCGGGTTCTGGTCCTCGGTCCCCGTCGTTGCCGGTGAGCCCGAAGGCGCCACCAACCGGGCCATCGAACACAAGGTCACCCATTTCGACGGACACAAGTCGCTCTACTCGGATGCGTATTACACCCAGGCGGAATTCTCCGAACTGTACGGCGGCGAAAGAAGCGCGGAGCTGAAGAAAAGGTACGACCCTCATTCACGGTTATCGACCATGTATGCAAAGGCGGTGCTAAGAAAATGACGACGTTCAAAGAACCCACTACACGAGATGTGACCCGCGCCCACAAGCTCACCATCTCGGAGATTCTCGAAACCCTTTCCGAGGGCAACATCCCCCTGCGCTTCACCGCGTACGACGGTAGTGCCGCCGGGCCCGAGGACGCCGCTATCGGCCTCAACCTCAATTCCCCACGCGGGACGACCTACCTCGTTACCGCACCCGGCGATCTCGGCATGGCGCGGGCCTACGTCTCCGGCGACCTCGAACCCGTCGGAGTTCACCCCGGCGACCCGTACGACATGCTGCGGCTGATCAGCGACGAACTGCACTTTCGACGCCCCGGTGCACTGACGTTGGCATCGATCACTCGGTCGCTCGGGTGGGATCTGCTTCGGCCCATCGCACCACCGCCGCAGGAGGTGGTACCGCGGTGGCGTCGGATCGCGGAAGGCCTGCGCCACTCGAAGACTCGTGACGCCGATTCGATCTCGCATCACTACGATGTCTCCAACACCTTCTACGAGTACGTGCTCGGGCCGTCGATGACGTACACCTGCGCGACGTACACCTCCCCCGAGGACACTCTCGAGGCCGCGCAGGAGAACAAGTATCGACTCGTCTTCGAGAAGCTGGGCCTGAAGGAGGGCGATCGACTTCTCGATATCGGTTGTGGCTGGGGCGGAATGGTTCGCTACGCCGCACGTCGCGGGGTTCGGGCGATCGGTGCCACGCTGTCGAAGGAGCAGGCGGCGTGGGCGCAGCAGGCCATCGCGGACGAAGGGCTGTCAGATCTGGCCGAGGTTCGTTTCTCGGACTATCGCGACGTCACCGAGACCGAGTTCGACGCGGTCTCCTCCATCGGACTCACCGAACACATCGGCGTGCACAACTACCCGGCGTATTTCGGGTCGATCAAGTCCAAGCTTCGGGTCGGTGGCCGGGTGCTCAACCATTGCATCACCCGTCCGGACAACCGTGCCCATGCGCGCGCCGGATCGTTCATCGACCGATATGTCTTCCCCGATGGTGAGCTCACGGGCTCGGGTCGCATCATCACCGAGATGCAGGACGTGGGGCTGGAAGTTCGGCACGAGGAGAATCTCCGCGAGCACTACGCGCTCACCCTGAAAGCGTGGTGCGAGAACCTGGTGGAGAACTGGGACGCCTGCGTCGCCGAAGCCGGTGTGGGCACCGCACGTGTGTGGGGTCTGTACATGGCCGGATCGCGGCTCGGATTCGAACGCAACGTCGTTCAGCTGCACCAGGTGCTGGGCGTCAAGCTCGGCAGCAAGGGCGAGGCAGATTTGCCACTGCGCCCCTGGTGGGAGGGGTGAGGCGGCTCCGCCGCATGTGAGTGAAAATACATAGCTGGCTATGTATTTTCACTCACATGTGCGAAGCACCTAAGGGCTGTAGTGCTTCGGATCGTCGCGGGAGGCCAGCGGCGGGAGATTGCGCGCGGGCGTCTGCGGCAGCGGTGAGTCGGCGGCCACTCGGCCGAGCGCTCGATCCCAACCTGCCCGGCCGCGTGGATGCATGCGGTAGCGCGGCGGCACCAGCTTGAAAAGCGCATCGACCACTTTGCCGGTGATACGGAACAACCGCTCGTCGCGCGCGGTCCAGGTGTAGCCCAACAGATCGCGCACCGGTTGCTCGTACAACCCGACGGTGAGCCAGACGAACCCTCGGGCGATCGGCCTGCGAAAAACGGACCACACGCGCTCGGGCATCCACAACGCATAGGGCGGCGGGCCCAGGTTCGACAGATCCAGCACGTCGCGGGTGGCCTTGTTGTCCTCGAGCACCTCGGTGCACATGTGCCTCCAGTACTCCTGGAAATCCTCCCACGTCTGTGGCACCGGTTTCATGCTCATGCCGTAGAGCCGGTACCACTGGATGTGCTCGGTGAACAGTTGCCGTTTCTGCGCCTCGGTGAGGCCTCCCATGAAGTGGTCGGCGGTAAGGATCGTGCCCATGAAGAACGTGGCATGGGCCCAGTAGAAGGTGTCGGGATCGAGCGCATGGTAGCGCCGCCCCTTCGCGTCGACGCCCTTGATGTTGTCGTGGTAGCCACGCACCTGCAGGGCTGTCTGCTCCGCTCGATCGCCGTCGAACACCACTCCCCCGATGGGATACAGCGATCGGTACAGCCGTTGCCAACGCTCGTCGAAGAAGATCGAGTGCTGCTCGACGCCGGCTCCGAGGCCGGGGGGCATGTTCTGCATCGACCCAGCCCAGATGCCCTGCAGCATCCCCCTCCAGTCTCCGAAGTACTTCCATGTCAGCGATTCCGGCCCCAGAGGCACCGGTCGCTCGCCACCCGACTGACTACGCATGTTGTCAGACTATGATCTGACAACACCTGTAGTCAATGGCTTGGGAGAACGGTGAATCTCGACGAACGACGACAACGACGACACGAAGCACTGCTCACCGCGGGTGTTGCCTTGCTCGGAGCCAGCGATGGACCGTCGGTCTCCGTCCGCGCGGCATGCCGCAGCGCCGGGCTCACCGAGCGATACTTCTACGAGAGCTTCGCCGACCGCGACGCCTACGTTCGCGCCGTCTACGCCCACGTCGGCGAACAGGCGCGCACCGCCATCGCCGCTGCCGCTGCAAGCGAACCGGCCGATATCCCCGAGGCCGCTGTTCGCGCATTCGTCGAACTGGTCCTCGATCACCCCAGCGTCGGACGTGTCCTGTTGTTGGCACCGCTGACCGAGCCCGCCATCGGCGGCAGTGGCCTCGCGTTGGTTCCCAGCTTCGTCGAACTGGTGCGACCACACCTGAGTGCCGGTGACGACGACGAGCGACACCTCGTCGCGGTCGGTGTCGTCGGCGCCCTGACGGCTTTGTTCGTCGGCTATCTCGACGGCACCATCACCACCGCGCGCGAGAAATTTCTCGCGCATTGCGTGCGACTCGTCGCCGACGCCGGTGCACGTCCGTCGACCTCCGTGCCATGATCGACACACCCGACACTCAAGGAGCACACACATGTCCGATCTCGACGCGGCTTTCCAACAGGCACAGGTGGACGTCAAGACCCTGACGTCCAAGCCCAGCAACGACGATCTGCTGCGCCTGTACTCGTTGTTCAAGCAGGGCACGAAAGGCGATGTCGACGGCAAACGGCCGGGTAGATTGGACATGGTAAACCGCGCCAAGTACGACGCCTGGGCGAAACTCGAAGGCACGAGCCAAGATTCCGCCAAGCAGTCGTACATCGACCTGGTTACTGGCCTTCTCGGCAAGTAAGCAGGGCCACTGCGCGCGGACCCGGACTCGAAAAGGATCGGTATGCGCATTCACGACGAGGCCGACTCTGCGCTAGGCGGGTCCGGCGACGAGACCCGGTTGCGTGTGGAGAAACCCAAGACGCACGCTGCGGGACCCGTCGCCGTTGCCGTCTCACTCAAGCGAGCACTGGGCCACATGGGCCCGGTGCGCACCGCGAGGACACTCCTCGATCTCAATCAGGCCGAGGGTTTCGACTGCATGAGCTGCGCGTGGCCCGACCCGGACCCGGGCCACCGCCACGCCGCCGAGTTCTGCGAGAACGGCGCCAAGGCAGTCGCCGAGGAAGCAACCACCACGCGGGCCACGCCGGAGTTCTTCGCGCGACACAGCATCGACGATCTCGACGCGCGGTCCGAACACTGGCTCGGCCAGCAGGGACGCATCACGCATCCGATGGTCAAACGCCCCGGCGGCCGCTTCTACGAACCCATCGCATGGGAGGATGCGTTCTCCCTGATCGGTGATCAGCTTCGGGCCCTCGACAGTCCGGACGAGGCAATTTTCTACACCTCCGGGCGGGCGTCGAACGAGTCCGCGTTCGTCTACCAGCTTTTCGCTCGTGCGTTCGGGACCAACAATCTGCCGGATTGTTCCAACATGTGTCACGAGTCGACCTCGGTTGCACTGCAGGAAACCATCGGAATCGGCAAGGCCAGCGTCACCCTGGACGATGTCTACGACGCCCAGCTCATCGTCATAGCCGGCCAGAATCCGGGCACCAATCATCCCCGCATGCTGTCCGCTCTCGAGAAGGCGAAGCAGAACGGCGCGAGAATTCTGACGATCAATCCGCTGCGCGAGGCCGGACTGGTCAATTTCAAGAATCCTCAGACTCCGCGTGGGATGGTCGGTCCCGGAACCGATCTATCCGATTTTCACCTACCGATCAGGGGCAACGGTGACCTCGCTCTGTTCCAGGCCATCGGGTCACTGCTGGTCGAGTGGGACGCCATCGATCACGAGTTCGTCGAGCAGTACACGACGGGCTTCGAGAGATGGCGGTCCAATGTCACCGCCGTCGACTGGGACGTCGTCACCACATCGACAGGGCTGACCCGGCAACAGATCACCGAAGCCGCGCAGATGCTGCGCGAGTCCACGGCCACAGTCTTCTGCTGGGCGATGGGACTGACACAGCACCGCAACGCCGTCGCCACCATCAAGGAAGTCACCAATCTCGCGTTCGCGCAGGGCAACATCGGCAAGCGCGGCGCGGGGCTGCTCCCGGTTCGGGGGCACTCGAATGTGCAGGGCGACCGCACGATGGGTATTTGGGAGCGCGTACCGAAACATTTCCTCGACGCCCTGGAGAAAGAGTTCGGATTCGACCCACCTCGCGAGCACGGTCTCGACACCGTGGATTCGATTCGGGCGATGCGCGACGGCAAGGCGCGGTTCTTTCTCGGCCTGGGCGGCAATTTCGTGCAGGCGACACCGGACTCGAATGTCACGTTCGACGCGATGCGTGGCCTGCGGATGACGGTGCACATTTCCACGAAGATCAATCGCTCGCACCTGGTCACCGGGGATACCGCGCTCATTCTGCCGACGCTCGGACGCACCGAGAAGGATGTGCAGAAGTCCGGCGAGCAGTGGATCTCCGTGGAGGATTCGACATGCTCGGTGCATTCTTCACGCGGGCCATTGAAGCCTGCGAGCGAGAATCTGAAGTCCGAGGTCGCTATTGTCACCGGCATCGCCGAGGCAACACTGGGTGGCCGCCACGGCATTGCTTGGAAAGCCATGCGGGAGGACTACCGGAGCATTCGCGCACATATCTCGCGAGTGGTGCAGGGCTGCGATGGCTACGAGGTCAACGTGCGACGCCCCGGCGGGTTCGTGCTTCCGCATCCGCCCCGCGACTCACGCACGTTCGACACCGCCTCCGGCAAGGCTGAATTCACGACCTCGCCGATCGAGGTGCTTCATGTGCCAGAGGGGCATCTGCTGCTCCAGACGTTGCGAAGCCACGATCAGTTCAACACGACCATCTATGGTCTGAGCGATCGCTACCGCGGGATCGAGGGCGGTAGGCGCGTGGTGTTCGTCCACCGCGAGGACATTGCTGCGCTGGGTTTGCGTGACGGCGAGATGGTCGATCTGGTCACCAGGTGGGAGGGCGACAAGCTCGAACGACGCGCGTCGAGGTTCCGGATTGTCGAGTACGACACTCCACGCGGGTGCGTCGCCGCGTACTACCCGGAGACCAACCCACTGGTCCCGCTCGACTCGACTGCGGTCGGTAGCAACTGCCCTACGTCGAAGTCCGTGGTGATCGAGATGGTTCCCTCTCGTTCCGCCGACTCGGACTGATCAGGTCCAGACGCCGGCCTGTTCGAGGTGGGCGATCAAGCGCTCGGCTCCGTCGGTGAACTGGCTACGCATCAGCTCACCGACTGCGCCGTGGTCACCGCGCGTGAATGCCGAGAGCAGGGCGTCATGATTGCGGACGGACTCGCGGCCCCACGCCGGATCCGCGGCGTACAGCCTCGCCGGGGTGTATCGGATCGCGCCGAAGAGGAACCACGCGAGTTTCGGTCCACCGGCGAGTCTGTTGATGAAGCGATGGAACTCGAACTCGCAGGATTCGACGGCGTCCGCGTCTGCTCTTGCGACGGCCTCCCGGACGCGGTCGTTGAGACCCGACAGCTGCTCGATCTGGGCCGCGGTGATGACCCGCGCCGCGCGACGTGCCAGCGTGCTGGCGATGGTGCCCTGGAGCCAAAAGATGTCCTCGACATCCTCGCGGCGTAGCTCGCCCACGCGATAGCCGCGCCGAGGGATCTGCTCGACCAGCCCTTCACCACGCAGGGTGACCAGCGCCTCCCGCACGGGGGTTGCGCTGACGCCGAGTTCGGCTGCGGTGTCCTCGATTCGGACGAACGAGCCGGGGCGCAGCGCGCCGGACATGATCTGGCTGCGGAGGTGCCCCGCGACTTCCTCGGACAGTTGGGGCCTGCGAAGCAGCACGGTCGCCGTCACGGTCCGTCGGTCGTGCCGACGACGGGTGTAACCCAGCGAGCGAGAGCCGCCTGCTCCGGGGTGAAGTCGATACTCGTCACGAAGGATGCTCCTGTAGTCGAGGCGATCGCACCGGCCCTACGGCCCGTTGTCCGAGTCGGGATGTGAACGACTTGTCGAGCGGGCGCGCACCGCATAGTGTGAGCTGAACAACAGTAAATCACATCAAATATATGTGATGTGATTTGCGTGAGTGACCGAATTACCTCCAGCTGAAGGGCTGCCCATGACGGACCAGGTCGTACAGACGAAAGCTCGTACCTTCGACAGTCTCGACCCACGGACCGGCATGGCTCTCGCCAGCTATCCCGTCGCCGACGCCGACGAGGTCCGCGCCGCTGTCGAGCGCGCCCGTTCCGCGGCGCGATGGTGGGACAGCCAGGGCTTCACCGGACGCAAGCGGTGGCTTCTCGAATACAAGGCCGCAATCGCGAAGGACGCCCAGAGCCTCGCCGCAGTCATCGCTGCCGAGACAGGCAAACCCGACGAGGACTCGCTACTCGAGGTCATGTTGGGCGTCGAACACATCGATTGGGCCGCCCGCAACGCGAAAAAGATCCTCGAGCAGCGCAAGGTCTCCGCTGGCCTGATCAGCTTCAATCAGAGTGCCTACGTCGGCTACCGCCCGTTCGGGGTCGTCGGAGTGATCGGGCCGTGGAACTACCCGCTCTACACCCCGATGGGCTCGATCGCATACTCACTTGCCGCCGGAAACACCGTCGTGTTCAAGCCCAGCGAACTGACACCAGGTGTCGGTGTTTGGCTCGCGGACAAGTGGAACTCACTCGCTGCGGCGCATCCGGTGTTCCAGACCATCACCGGCGACGGATCGACCGGAGCCGCGCTGTGCAAGTCGGGCGTCGACAAGATCGCGTTCACCGGCTCGACTGCAACCGCCAAGAAGGTCATGGCCACCTGCGCGCAGCGCCTCACACCGCTGGTCGCCGAGTGCGGCGGCAAGGACGCCATGTTGGTCGACAAGGATGCCGACCTCGACGCGGCAGTCGAGTTCGCGACGTTCGGTGCGATGGGCAATGCCGGTCAGACGTGCGCGGGTGTGGAACGGATCTACGTTGCCGAGCCCGTCTACCAAGATTTCGTCGAAAAGCTCACCGCCGCGGTGTCGGCACTGAAGCCGGGCGGCGCCAAGACCTCCTCCTACGGACCGATGACGCTCGGAAAGCAGAGCGACATCGTGCGCGCGCAGATCGAGGACGCGTTGGCCAAGGGCGGACGGGCAGTGCTGGGCGGGCTGGATTCGCTGCACGGCCCGTACATCGACCCCGTCATCCTCACGGACGTGCCAGAGGATTCGACGGCGATCACCGAGGAAACATTCGGGCCGACCGTCGTGGTGAACAAGGTGCGCGATCTCGACGAGGGCATCGAGCGCGCGAACGCTTCGGTGTACGGCCTCGGTGCCTCGGTGTTCACCAAGGATCCAGGTGCGGGACGTCGCGCTGCAGAAAAGCTGGACTGCGGTGTGGTCACCGTCAATTCGGTGCTCGGTTTCGCCGGCATTCCCGCGCTCCCGTTCGGCGGCACCGGCGATTCGGGGTTCGGCCGCATCCACGGTGCTGACGGCCTTCGTGAGTTCAGCACCGTCAAATCGCTTGCAGTGCAGAAGTTTGCCGCACCCATGAATCTACTGACGATGCAGCGCAAGGCGCGCGACCTGAAGGTCTCGGCGTTGATGCTCAAGCTGCGACACGGAAGAAGCTGAGCGATGGCCAACGCAGTGGAATCGAAGCCCCGACGCGGCCGGTACGGGTGGGTTCGACGCATCGAAGAACTCGACACGGAGCGCGATTGTCACGCGATTCACCGCATCACCGCCGGGTTCGAGTTCCCGTGGGACTATCAGCGTGCGCTGGAGTTTGCGCTGTTCCGGACGTACTGCGTGCCAACCATTTCCACTCTGCTGGAGAAGACGGGCGAGTTCGCCAACCGGCCGCAGAAACGGTACGACGACACCGCACTGTTGATGGCGGAGATGCTCGAACACGGCTACGAGTCCGAGCGCGGGGTCGAGGCGCTACGCACCGTCAATCGCATGCATGCCAAGTACGACATCTCCAACGACGACATGCTGTACGTGCTCAGCACTTTCATCTACGAGCCCATCGACTGGATCGACAGGTACGGCTGGCGCCGGCTTCTCCCGAAGGAACGCCTCGCCGCGTTCCATTTCTATCGGCAGATCGGCATCCGAATGGGAATCAAGAACATACCGGAGTCCTATACCGAGCTCGCGAAGTTCAAGCTCGACTACGAGGAACTGACGTTCCACTACACCGAGGACAATCATCGGGTCGGCACGTACACGCTCGAACTGTTCTGCTCGTGGTTCCCAGAGGCAATGCACCCCGCCGTCCGGCGCGGGGTCTACGCACTGATGGACGACCGGATGGCACGTGCCTTCGGCTTTCCGACCGGATCGCCGACGGTCCAGCGCTTGGCCGAGATCGCACTGCGCGCCAAAGCCCGAGCGGTGCGGCTCATGCCGACGAGAAAGCGGTCCAAGAGCACCGACGACGGCAAGAACCGGACGTACCCGGGTTACCCCGCGAACTACCGTCCGCGAGATCTCGGCGCTCTCGCCGATCCGCCGCGATGCCCCTTCCCCACAGCCGGCTCCAGCAGCACCGATTCAGCTGAAGGTGTTCTCCGCCCACGTGCCGAGCGCACCGCGGAACTCTGAGGACAGCGGCAGCGGGAGGTAGAGATCGACACCCGTAGCAGGAAGCGGGCCGAGCTCACCGAGGGTGTGCGATGCGTTGGCAAACCGGGCGTATTCGACGTCCGTCCCTGCCAACGCATCGTGCAGTCCGTCGATCTGATCGCAGGAGACGTTGAGGTCTTTCTCTGAGCAAGTCAGCAGAACGTCGGTCGACGGGGCCAGGGTGGCTGCGATCGAGGTGGGTTCGACGGCGTCGATCTCGGTGAGGAACGTGGCGTTGATCGGATTGATGCCGAGCGGGGCCAGCGTGGGATCTTCCGGATACGGCAGTGGCTGGCCGGCTCGCAGCGCCTCGATGCTCACCGCGAGCCGCGCTCGCTCCGAACTCGCGGCCTCGGGCGTCATCTGACCGCCGGCGACCGCACGATCGAAAGCCGCGTTGAGCTGCAGCGACATCAAGTCCAAGTACCTCAGTGCCGGCGGTGCGAGCAATCCGACGGGTCCGAAGTCCACACCACGGTCCTTCAACGACAGCGTCGTCAACGATCCTTCACTGTGGCCGAGGACCGCGAGATCCTCCGACGCCACCCCGGTGCGTTCCCGCAGCACGTTCAGCGCAGCCTCGGCCGTGTCGACCTGGTCGGTGTAGCCGAGCGAATCTGCGGGATCGAGGCCGGCCATGCCGGTGCGGCCGCTGCCGAACTTGTCGTACCGCAGCGTGGCGACGCCGCGTTCGGCGAGGACATCAGCGGTATAGGCCAGTGTGTTCGGGGTAATGCCGTCCTGATTGCCGTTCCGGTCGGTCGGCCCGCTGCCGGGGAGCAGCAGTGCGGCGCCGCGAACCTCACCGACGGGCGCGCGGAAGCTTCCGTAGTACGTCACATCTCCCGAGGTGAACTCCACCTCGGAATCGAGGGCAGCGTCGGGAGACCACGGAACGTTGATCGGCGCGGCCTGCGCAGCGGCAGCGGATCCCCCGATCAGCAGCAGCGAGGCGGACAGCGCGGCAATTACTCGTCTCGTCAGCAACACGGGAGGATGGTAACAGCCTTCTTGGTCTGGTTTCGGGTGGCGAGCGGCGCGGTATCTTGAGTTCTGGTCATGGCGACCGGACCGATCTCAGGAGGACTCCATGGCGGGTGGACTTGTCGCTCTTCTCGACGACGTTGCCGCGCTTGCGCGTTTGGCGGCGGCCTCGATCGACGACGTCGGTGCGGCAACGAGCAAGGCGACGGCGAAAGCTGCCGGTGTGGTCATCGACGACGCCGCGGTGACGCCGCAGTACGTCCGGGGCCTCGCCGCCGAGCGTGAGCTCCCGATCATCAAGCGCATCGCGATCGGGTCACTGCGCAACAAACTCATCATCATCCTCCCCATCGCGCTGCTGCTCAGCCAGTTCCTCCCGTGGCTGCTGACGCCGATTCTGATGCTCGGAGGCTGCTACCTCGCCTACGAGGCGGTGCACAAGATCTGGGGCGCGGTCTTCGGCCACGGTGCTCACCACGAGGCCGCCGAGGACGTACCGAAGGACGAGGACACAGTCGTCTCCGGCGCTGTGCGCACCGATCTGATCCTGTCCGCCGAGATCATGGTCATCGCCCTCGACACCATCGCCGGCGAGGGCTTCTGGAGTCGGCTGATCATTCTCGCGGTGGTCGCGGTGGTCATTACCATCGTCGTCTACGGCGTCGTCGCACTGATCGTGAAGATGGACGACATCGGGTTGCAGTTGGCAGATACCAGGTCCGGTGTCGTCGAGAAGTTCGGCCGCGGACTCGTCAAGGCGATGCCGAAGGTGATGTCGGTGCTCAGCGTCGTCGGCACGGCTGCGATGTTGTGGGTCGGTGGCCACATCCTCCTCGTCGGTATCGACGAGTTGGGTTTCCACCCCATCTACGACGTGGTCCATCACGGCGAGGAACTCGTCGGGGACGTCGCCGGCATCGGTGGTGTGCTCGCGTGGATCGTGAACACTCTCGCGTCGGCTCTGCTCGGCCTGATCGTCGGCGCCATCATCGTCGCGGCGCAGCTCGGCGTTTCGAGGCTGCTGAAGAAGCGAAAGCGGAGCACTAAGGCGTCGTCGTAGGTCGATAGTTCCCAATACTCTCTCCGGTCGTTTCCTACCGCATCTAACTTGTACGGCGGATCTTCTCGATCCCGACGTCTAGTGAAAACGCCTCGACAAGAGTAGAACTGAGAGAAACGTCGGGGACGTCGTACTCACACCGGAGAACACTATGAAATCTCGTGTGGTGTCACTGCTATCGCTACCCGTGCTTGCCATTGCGCTTGTGTCGGGTTGCTCCAGTTCTGATTCGACTACGGAATCCGAAAGTGGTGACGCCGCGCCCGCGGCAGCTACGGACGCCTCGGGAGCCGTCAGCGACAACAAGGTGATCGACGACTCGATCGTGTTTCTTCAGATCGAAACCTCGGGATACGTCCAGTACCCGACGACGGACGGTGGCCTCGAGTGGTCCGACGAGTGGACAGTGACTTCGGGTTGCACGGGATGGTTCGCCGGGTCCGAGGGAGAAATCGTCACCGCCGGACATTGCGTCGACCCAGAGGAGGCGCGAAAGCGAATAATTCAGGAGTTCCTCGACTACGAAGGCGCAATAGACCTGGCCAATGATGCCATCTCGAACTGGAAAGTCGAAGGGTTCGACGCGGGCGCGCCGCTGGACGTCGTCCTGACAATCAAGCAGCCGAGCATCGAAGGCCAAGTTATCAACGATTGGATGCCCGTTCAATTGGTGGATCTGATCAAATCCCAAGACGGCGATCTGGCGCTTCTCCGCGCAAACGGCGTCAATGGTGATACTCCTGCTCTCAGAGTTGCAAGCGAGCAAGCGGAAAGTGGCGATCCGGTAACCGCGATAGGGTTCCCGTCGAGCGTCAGCGCTGTTTCGAACGAAATGGTAATTCCGAATCCATCGTTCAAGACAGGAACAGTGTCATCGAGGCAGATATCCGAGCGGGGCGTCGCAGGTCTCGAGGTGAACGCTGACATCAGCGGTGGCATGTCGGGCGGACCGACAGTCAATGCAAACGGCGAAGTAATCGGGGTCAACTCCTTCACGATCAGCGGTGAAGAGCAGGCCTTCAACTTCATCACCGATACGCGCGATCTGAATCGCTTTCTTCAGCAGAACGGCGTGGGCAACTGACCCGCGCACCGAACTTGCCTAAACCAGGCTGCGTCCCTGCACCATTCGGGTCCGCACGTCCCAGAGCAGAATATTGAACGGCATCTGGCGCAGCACGGTCGGTGTCACTCGATTGGCCATTGCGAGCGCCCGGACGAGTCGGTCGAATCGCCGCTGCTTGACCGGATCCCAGGGCAGTTCCATCTCGTCGCGGAACCGCTCGGGGAGAAAGCCCGTGGTGACGAAGCGCATGAACGGTCCGATGAGCGGATGCAGGACATGGGGTTTGACGAACGTCGCCGACGCGATCCCGTACAGGTACTTCCTGATGGTCGGGTCGATGTGCACCTCGTCGAGCGCTGCGTTCCAGTAGTTTTCGAATGCGAGGCGGTTCGACGGCCACTTCTCGCGTGGCATCTGCAGCGTCGAGCCCAGCACATGGCAGCGTTGGTACATCTCGTCGAGGAAGTCCGCGTCGGGTTCGCCGTAGAGGGCATAGTAGACATCTTCGAAGCCGCGGTACAGGCAGGCCGCGACCCACAGCTGTAGGTCGGGGTCGAACGCGTTGTATTTCACCGGGCTGTCCGCCGTCGACTTGACCGCAGTGTGAGATCTGTTGGTGGCCTTCCGGTACGCGGCTTTGACATCCTCGGCACCCATGCCCGCGACGGCCAGGTAGGACAGCGTCGTGCGGGTTCGCTTGACCGGGTGACGGTTGATCTGCCCGGTCTCGACGGTGCTCTCGTAGACGCCGTAGCCGACGGCGGGGTGGGCGAGCTGCATGATGACGTTTGCCCCGCCGGCGAGCAGCCCGAACCCTGACATGGATTTGCGCAGTAGTTCGTTGTCTTCCGTGTGGGCGGTCATCGCCACTTCCTTCGAATTCGGCCATCTGAGTACATGCGTGTGCAGATGACGCTAGGCGCGCGGGTAGAACGATGTCAAGATGTCTCCATGGATCCATCCCCTCGGACATACGGCGGAGTGGACGGCTCGGCACGTGTCGCCGAACGCCGCCGCACCCTCGTCGAGGCCGGCCTCGACCTGCTCGGCACCAGCGAACCCGAGCTGAGCGTGCGAGGCGTGTGCCGCCTTGCAGGCGTCGCATCGCGGTACTTCTACGAGAGCTTCGCCGACAAGAATGCACTGGTGGAAGCGGTGTACGACCACGTGATCGGTGAGATCACCACAACCACCCTCGCCGCACTCGCGGCCTCCGGCGATTCGGCGAGCGAACGCGTCCGTACCGCCGTCGCCGCCGTCGTCGAAGCAGTTGCCGAGGACCCACGCCGCGGACGGCTTCTGTTCGCGGCCACGGTGTCGGATGACGCGCTCGCCGCCAAACGCGCCGAGTCGACCCGCATGTTCGCCGGCTTGCTCGCCGCCCAAGCCAGTGAGTTCTACGGCACCGAAGCCGACACGCACCTCGATCTGACGGCCCACTTCATCGTCGGTGGTCTCGCGCAGGTACTGACGGCCTGGCTCAACGGCTATCTCGATCTCGACCAGAATGCGGTCGTCGAGCACTGCTCCGAACTGTTATTGGTGGCCGGCGGTCACAATCCGTAGGTCTTGCCGATGATGTCACGCTGAATCTCGTTGGTGCCGCCGTAGATCGAAGACACCAGCGTGGTGCGGACGTGCTTCTCCATGTCGAACTCGGTCGCGTAGCCGTAGCCACCCATCATCTGCATGCCCTCGAGTGCAACCTTCTTGGCGGTCTCGGTGAGCTTGAGTTTCGCCATCGACGCCTCCCGCGGGAAGAACTTGGCCGGGTTCTCGTCCACGAGGCGGGCGAGGTGGTAAACGAGCAGTCGACCGCATTCGATCTCCGTCGCGAGATCGGCGACACGGTGCCGAAGTGCCTGAAACGTCCCGACCGGGCGTCCGAATTGCTTTCGCTGCGTGATGAACTGGAGCGTGTCTTCGAATGCTCGCTGCGCGGTGCCGAGCATCATGGCCGCCAGGATCAGCCGCTCGATGTTCAGGCCGGTCATCAGTTGTCCCCAACCCTGGCCTTCCACGCCGATCACGGCATCCTCGGGAAGGAGGCAGTCGGTGAAATAGAGATCGTTGACTTCCTTGCCACCCATCGTGTCGATACCAACAATGGACAGGCCCGGGGCGTCGGCGGGCACGTCGAACATCGTCAGTCCCTCGTGCTTGCCTTCACCTCTCCCTGTCCGGGCAACGAGGAGGATGCGGTCGGCGAAATGCGCGTTGGAGCACCACGTCTTCTGACCGTTGATCAACCAACCGCCGGCAGTCTTCTCGGCGCGGCAGCTGAGGTTACCGACGTCGGATCCGGCCTCGGGCTCGGACATCGAGATCGAATAGCTCCTACCCTCGACGATGCCCCCGAGTACCGATTCCTTCTGGGCCTGGGTACCGAACTTGGCGTACGCCGCTCCGGTGATCAGCGTCGGTCCGATTCCGCCGATCGGCGCCATGCCCTTGGCTGCTTCCTCGAGGAGGATGCACATGTCGACTGCCCCGCCGTCGGCGCCGCCGAACTCCTCGGCAATGGTCGATCCGAGCCAGCCGAGTTCGGCCATCTTCTCGTAAAGCGCCTGGTTGTGGGTGTGGGTACCGTGTTCGGTGAGGGCATCGCGTTGTTCGCGCGTGCCTGCCTCACGCTTGCAGAACGCGGCGACAGCCTCGGCGAACGAACGCTGTTCCTGGGTGAAATCGATACTCATCGAAATTCTCTCCTGATCAATGGGGTGAGGGGCCGGACGGCCATGCGCGAGAGCGCGTCACGTCCACAGCAGGACCGGCTTGACCGTGTCCCCGCGGCGATTGTCTTCGAGCGCAACGTTGATGTCCGCGAACGGATACCGCGTGACAAGACGGTCGATGGGGAAGGCTCCAGCAGCGTACATGCGAAGCAGTTCGGGCACGAATGTCGCGGGCACGCAGTCGCCTTCCAAGCAGCCTCGAATGGTCTTGCCTTTCAACACGATATCGAGAAGGTCGAGATCCAGTCGCCCCTTGCCGAGGGCCACGGTGACCAATGCTCCGCCGATTCCCAGGGCGTCGAACGCCTGCGCGATCACGGCGGAGTTGCCGGTGGTGTCCAGCGCGTGACTGGCCCCGCCCTTCGTCGTCTCTCGTACCGCCACGAGCACGTCGTCACTGCCAGGATCCACGACGTGGTGGGCGCCCAGCTCCGAGGCCAATGCGCGACGAATCGGTGACGGTTCGACCACGACAACGGTTCCCACGTCGACTGCTACGGCGGCCAGCAGGGCAGCCATTCCTACTCCGCCGACACCGTAGACGACGATGCTGTCCTGCGGTCCCGGACGCAGAGCGTTGAGTACTGCACCGGCTCCGGTCTGGATGCTGCAGCCGAGCGGGGCGGCAGTCTCGAGGTCGATATCGGCGTCGATCACGACTGTGTTGTCCTCGGTGGCGACAGCGTAGCGAGCGAAACTGGACTGACCGAAGAATCCGTCCCGCATCCGAGCCCCGTCGAGACTCACGCGTCTGGTCCCGTCCGCGCGTGCCCCGAACTGATTCAGCGCCGGGCCGTTCTGGCAGTACGCAGGCCTGGACTTGGCACAGTTGGCGCAGGCACCGCAGTGCCGGAAGGTCAGAATCACATGGTCACCCGGCCGAACCCTCGTCACCTCTGATCCGACGCGTTCGACGATGCCGGCGCCCTCGTGGCCGACCAGCACGGGCCGATCCACTGCGCCAGCTCCTCGCGCGACGAGATCGGTGTGACAAATACCGGTGGCGACGAGTCGGACAAGGATTTCGTCGGCCCGCGGCTCCTCGACGTCGACTTGCTCGACGGTGAACGGCTCGCGTGGATCACGCGAGACAAGCGCATCGGTACGCACCATCAGCACAGTTCCAGCGCGAAGTAGAAGAACTCGCCGCGTGATTGGACCAGTTCCGGTTTGCCGTTCATGATGCCCATCAATGACTTCGAGTCGATCCTCTTGAAGTGATCGAAAACGGCCTTGCCGTCGTAGACCATCGTGGCGGTGACCTCGCCGCGGAACTCGATGTTCCACAGTGAGGCTTCACCTTGACCCAACTCGATATTCGAGAACAGCGTTCCGTCCTCGGCCCGGCAGATCAGCGGCTTGGCATCGGTGATCGAGCGAAAGTCCTTGCCGTACCAGTTGCTTGCCGGCAGGGCCCGGCACAGTCCATGGCCCGTCGCAAACGCACTGCCCTTGTACGAGCCGAGAATATCCTCCGCCCGGACCGTGTCGAGGCGAGACCAAAGCTGATCCAGCTCGGTAGTCTCCACGCCGGACTCCATCGCGAGTAGCTCGCGAAACCGTTCTGGTGCTGCAGTGTCTGACATGTGTACTCCTAGAGTCGTTTATCCCAGTAGGACGGTGGTCATCAGGTGCTGGACCCTGCGGATCGTGCTCGGACTGCGATCGAAGCGAACGACGCGTCCGACGTCGAAGACCAATCCGAGGGCGGCGTGAACCAGGAAACGTGCCCCGACGCCGGTGAGTTCGGGCCGTGCCTCACGCACCAGATGTGCCCACTCCTCGACATTGAGTCGCTGCACGTTGCGGAGCGTGGTTCGCTGATCGGCCGGTACGTTGCCGATCTCGGCAAAGTAGACTGCGAGCAATTCGCTTCTTTCGAAGGATAATTCGGTGTAGAGACGCGCGAGGGCTTCGATGGCTTGGACCGAGGATTCGGACTCCGCGAGCGCGTCGCCGAGTGCAACTGTCAGCCGCTCGTTGGCTCGCTGGAACGCTGCCGCCAGCAACTCCGCCTTGCTCGGGAAGTGCCGGTACACGCTGGAAGCGTTGATCCCGGCCGCAGCGCCGATCTCCTCGATACTCACCTCGTGGTACCCGCGAGCGTAGAACAGCGCAATAGCCTGGTGTAGCAGTACTTCACGCTTGGACACCGGCGCACGACGGGGCGCCTCGGTCACCGCGGTTGTCGGCGAATCCGGCGGCAGGTCCGCTCGGAGAATCGACCAGGCAGCGCTGGACATCAACGCTTCGATCTGCTTTGCGGACAACGCTGATCGGTGCGCCGTGATACTGGCGATCACGCTGATCGCCGCCGTCGAGAGCATCGCTGTATCTGTTTCGGACAGTTCCGGGCGGAGCCGGTGCAACGGTCTGCGGACACGCTCACCGAGTTCGAAGACCGCGTCTCGGAGCGCGATTTTGTCGTCGCCGATCAGGTAGCGCCCCTCCCATCGGTACAGACCGCCCGTCCGACGGTTGTCGATCGTGGTGCGGATGATGGCGAGGACGACGGCGTCCAGCGTCGACTCCGGATCGGACTCCGTCGTCAGTGCCGGATCGGTCGCAGCCATCAAAGTGTCGGCGAGACGCATGACCGCGTGCGTGAACAGGGCGTACTTGGTCGGGAAGTGCCGGTAGAGCGCGGGCCCAGAGATTCCAACGACTGCCGCGATGTCATCGACACCGACCGCGTGGTACCCCCGCTCACTGAATGCCTCGGCAGCGGCACTCAGAATCTGGGCCTTGCGGTTTTTCGGTCGCCGACGACGAGGTGGTGCGTCGTTGCCAGCTGCCGCCGTGTCAGTCATTGCCGTCCTCGATGCTTGTGGAAATTTCCATCATATTAACCGTAGCTCGCACCTTGTGTTGACATTGAGGATATTGCTCCACCCTTGACAGGCAGCCGAATCCCAATGTTAAGTTAGCGGCAATTCGCCTAATTGAGCTTGAGGTGGCGCCATCTGACGCCCGGCAGGCCAACGATCCGATCGGAAGTGTCGCCAAGAGATGTTGCACACCTCGTTCACCCGCATGTTCGAAGTCGACCACCCCATCGTGCAAGGCGGCATGATGTGGGTCGGTCGCGCCGAGCTCGTGGCAGCCGTCGCCAACGCAGGGGCCCTGGGCTTCATCACCGCCCTGACCCAACCGACCCCACAGGCTCTGATCGAGGAGATCGCGCGCTGCAGGAAGCTGACGGATCGCCCGTTCGGCGTGAACTTGACGATCCTGCCCTCGATCGACCCGCCGCCGTATGCCCAATACCGCCAGGCCATCATCGATTCGGGCATCAAGATCGTCGAAACCGCCGGATCCAACCCCGTCGAACATCTTCCGTACTTCAAAGATGCCGGGATCAAGGTCATCCACAAATGCACCAGCGTCCGGCATGCGGTCAAAGCCGAACTCACCGGCGTCGACGCCGTCAGTATCGACGGGTTCGAGTGCGCAGGTCATCCGGGTGAGGACGACGTGCCGAACCTTGTCCTCATCCCCGCGACCACGTCGCGGTTGCGCATTCCGGTCATCGCCTCCGGCGGGATCGCCGACGCCCGCGGCCTCGTCGCCGCGCTCGCGCTCGGGGCCGATGCGGTCAACATGGGTACCCGGTTCATGTGCACCGTCGAGTCCCCGGTCTCCCACGCGGTCAAGGAAGCCATCGTCGCTGGCAGCGAGAAGGACACGACACTGATCTTCCGCTCACTCGGCAACACCGCACGGGTCGCCAAGAACGCGGTCAGCGCCGAGGTGGTGGCCAAGGAAAGCCTCGGATGTGAGTTCACGGACATTGCCCATCTGGTCAAGGGCGCCCGTGGACGCAAGGTTTTCGAGGACGGCGACATGGACGCCGGGATATGGACCGTCGGCCAGAGTCAGGGACTCATCGACGACATTCCGACGGTGCAGGAGCTGGTCTCACGCATGATCTCCGGAGCCGAATCTATTGTCACCGAACGCCTGTCGCCGCTTCTCGACGGGCAGGCCGCCCACTGTTCGCCAACCACGGTGGGAGCACGATGACCACGGGCGTCGGCACCGACGTGGCCGCCGGCATTGCGAGAATTCGCATCGACAGGCCGGCCCGGATGAATGCGTTGGACGGTCCCGCCGCGAACGCGTTGACCGAGGCGCTGACCGGTCTCGCCGACCGGCCCGACGTGCGTGTCGTCGTGATCACCGGAACCGGTAGCGCCTTCAGCACCGGTGCCGATATCACCGAGTTGTCCTCGGCCGCTCCTGCCTCCCCGGAGGAATCGACAGCGAACGCGACCGAGACGATGCGCACGGGGAATGCTCTGATCCGCGCCGTCATCGAACTACCCGTGCCGGTCATCGCCCAGGTCAACGGCATCGCGGCGGGTGTCGGCGCCTCTCTTGCACTGGCATCGGACCTGGTGTACGCGGCCGAGGAAGCAGTCTTCCTGCTTGCGTTCACGAACGTGGGGTTGATGCCCGACGGCGGTAGTAGCCTGCTGGTGCCCGCGGCGATCGGCCGTGCACGCGCCAACGCGATGACACTGCTGGCCGAACCGATGAGCGCCACCGACGCCGCCCGATCCGGACTGATCAACGAGGTTCTGCCCGCTGCGGACCTCGAAGAACGGGTGCAGAAGATCGCTCGAAAGCTCGCACGCGGCCCACGCCGAGCACTGGAACTGACCAAACGCGCGATGACCGCCTCGACGCTGGCGCTGCTCGAGGACGCACTCTGCCGCGAAGCCGCGGGACAGATCGAACTGCTGACCTCGCCCAATTTCCGCGAGGGTATCGCGGCAGTGCTCGAGCGGAGAAGACCGGAGTTTGCACGCGAATAGCGACAAACTTATCCACGTTGTCACATGCGCAGATGAACTTGGCAAACCGTAATCAGCCGTTGCCATTCTGGCTTCGGATCGGACGCGGCGATTGTAAGCTGGCTCACACTTGTCCCCGCCCGCAGACAGACAGGAACCCCACGATGGCAGCCCACTCGGACCTCGAAACCCCATCCCCCGAAACCGCATCCCCCGAAACCGCAGCCCCCGACGTCAACGAACCAGAGCGATCGACGCGAAACAACTGGAACAACCAGGTGCGACGCCACGCGTTGATGCAGCCCGACGCTCTCGCGCTTCGCTTCGAGGGCGCTTCCATCACGTGGAGCCAGCTTTCCGATCGAGTAGACCGTTTCGCGGGTGTCCTGAGCCGTCGAGGGGTCGGCTTCGGAGACCGCGTACTCATCCTGATGCTCAACCGACCCGAGTACCTGGAAGCGGTGCTCGCAATCAACGCACTCGGCGCCCTTGCCGTACCGGTCAACTTCAGAATGACGCCCCCGGAGGTCTCCTTTCTCGCCGAGAACAGCGGCGCCGCCCTGATGGTGACGGACGAGACGCTGGCCCCGTTGGCGGGAGCCGTTGCCGATCGGACCGATTCACTCTACGAGATCATCACTGTCGGCGAGACCTACGAGGCCCTGCTGGCCGAATCCACACCGGCGTCACCCGTGGACGTCCCCGACAGCGCACCCGCACTCATCATGTACACCTCGGGGACGACCGGTAGGCCGAAGGGGGCAGTGCTCACGCACTCCAACATGGCAGCCCAGTCACTGACGTGCATCCGTGCGCTGCAGATGCGCGGCGTCGACGAGATCGGCTTCTGCGCATCGCCGATGTTTCACATCGCGGCCCTCGGCAGTCTCGCACCCAACCTGCAACTCGGCATACCGACCGTGGTGTACCCGGTGGGCGCATTCGACCCGGCAGCGCTGCTCGACGTGCTCGAAGCCGAGGGCGTGACCACCCTGTTTCTCGTCCCGGTCCAGTGGCAGGCCATGTGCGCCGAGCAGTCCCGCCATCCACGAAAGTTGCGATTGCGAGTCATCTCCTGGGGCGCGGCACCGGCGTCGGACACGGTCCTCGAAGCCATGGCGGAGACGTTCCCGGACGCCCTGAACGTCGCCGTATTCGGTCAAACCGAAATGTCGCCCATCACGTGCGTTCTCGACGGCGAGGATGCTCTCCGCAAGCTGGGTTCGGTCGGACGAGTCATCCCGACGATCGCCGCACGGATCGTCGACGACGAGATGAACGACGTCGCTCAGGGCGAGATCGGCGAAATCGTCTACCGGGGGCCGACATTGATGGAGGGGTACTGGCAGGACCCCTCGGCGACGGCGGACGCCTTCGCCGGCGGCTGGTTCCACTCCGGTGACCTCGTGCGGCAGGACGAGGAGGGTTTCGTCTTCGTCGTCGACCGCAAGAAGGACATGATCATTTCCGGCGGCGAGAACATCTACTGCGCTGAGGTCGAGAACGTCCTGTTCGGACACCCGCGCATCCTCGAAGCCGCCGTCATCGGACGCCTCGACGACAGGTGGGGAGAAGTCCCCGTCGCTGTCGTCGCTCTCCACGACAGCGAAAGCGCTGATCTGACGCTGGAGGAACTCACCACCTGGCTCGGCGAACGTCTGGCGCGATACAAGCACCCCAAGGAACTCGTCGTGGTCGATGCGCTCCCTCGAAACGCAAGCGGCAAGGTCGTCAAAGTTGCTCTGCGCAAAACATATTCGCCGACACCCGCCTAGCAGGTGAACGTCGAACTGCCCGTGGCGAAGGGCCCTGGACGCGACCTCGCGAATCAGGTCGGAGGGCTCATCGCGTTCTCGGTGACGGCACTCACGCGTACCGTGCTCACCCTCGCACGCAGGAGACTGTCCCTGGCAGAGACAGTTCTGCAGGCACTGTTCATCGCGCGCGTCTGCACGGTGCCGACACTGCTGCTGATGCTTCCCATCGGCGTGCTCATCGCGGTGTCGGTCGGCTCGCTCGCCGGAAGGCTCGGCGCCGGTGCCTATTCCGGCGCCGTGGTGGCGTTCGTGGTGGTCGGGCAGGCAGCCGCACTCGTGTGCGCCCTGATGATGGCGGGCGTGGCGGGCTCGGCCATCTGCGCCGATCTGGGCTCGCGCACCATTCGCGAGGAGATCGCCGCGATGCAGGTGATGGGCCTCGACGTCATCGACAGGCTCGTCGTGCCGCGGTTGATCGCATCGATGTTCGTCGCCGTCGCGGTCTGCGCCATGGTGACGGTCGTCGGAGTCGGTGCGTGCTTCTTCTACCAGGTGTTCGTCGCCGACCAGTCCGCCGGCGCCTTCCTCACCACGTTCAGCGAGTACGGACGGGTTTCCGATTTCACGATGGCGATGGTGAAATCGGTGTGCTTCGCCGTGACCTCGACGCTCATCGCCTCCTACAAGGGGCTCAACGCCAAGGGCGGACCCAGCGGCGTCGCCGATGCCGTCAACGAGGCAGTCGTATTGGCGTTCGTGATGGTGTTCGTGGTCAACACTGTGCTGTCCCAGTTGTATGCAGTCGTGGTCCCCGCAGTGGGGACGTACTGATGGTCTCGGACAACCTTCATCGTCTGCGGCATCGAAGCCGAAGAGCGACGGGCATATTCACCGAGTTCGGCCGTCACGTGACGTTCTACGCCGAGACGGTCGCAGCCATTCCCTTCACTATCCGAAGATACTCCAAACACATCGCACACCACATCGGCGAAGTCAGCTTCGGGTACGCATCCCTGCTGGCGGGCGGCGGCACCATCGGCATAGTCTTCGCCATGTCCGCCGTCGCAGCGATGATGGTGGGCGTCGAAACCTATCGCGGCCTGGACCTGATCGGCCTGACATCGCTGTCCGGGCTGCTGTCCGCCATCGTGAACACCCGTGAACTGGCACCGGTCATCGCCAGCATTGCCCTCGCGGCCAAGGTCGGTACCGGTTTCACCGCACAACTCGGCGCGATGCGCATCTCCGACGAGATCGATGCGCTGGATTCGATGGCGGTGCGGTCGATTCCGTTCCTCGCCACCACCCGATTGATCGCCGCCGTCGTCTGCATCATCCCCATCTACCTCGTGGGGCTCATCGCCGCGTTCGTCGCCACGCGGTTGGTCGTGGTGAACTTCGGCGGCAGCTCCGCGGGAACCTACGACTACTACTTCCACCTTGCCCTGACACCCGGGGATCTCGTCTACTCGATGACCAAGGCAGTGGTCTTCGCCATCGTCGTCGCACTCGTGCACTGCTGCTACGGCTTTCACGCCTCGGGTGGCCCCGAGGGCGTGGGCCGCGCGGCCGGGCGTGCACTGCGCACCAGCATCCTCGCGATCGGTATCACCGACGTCTTCCTCACCTTCGCGCTGTGGGGCATCGTTCCGACCGTGCCCGGGCTCGGTGTGTCGTGACCGCCGCCCGCTCGACGACGCCACCGCGTCGCCTCGGTCCGAGCCCGAGCATGCTCGCCGCCCGTGGTCTCGCCGCAATGATCCTGCTGGTGGCAACCGCCGCCGCCAGCGTCGTCTACGGCAGCGGCGCGCTGGACGAGGACCCCGTGGTCTTCGCCGACGTACCCGCCTCGGCCGGTCTGCTCGTCGGCGAGATCGGTGTGGCACATCGGGGAGTGCAGATCGGTACGGTCGCCGGAATCGACAGCGGCGTAGAGATCTCACGGGTGACGATGCGCATCGACGCCGACGAGATCGACCGCGTTCCGGCCTCGGCCCTCGTGCGCATAGTTCCGCGAACGTTGTTCGGTGACGTCTACATTCAACTGATTCCCGATCCCGGCGCACCTACCTCGATACCCGGTGCATCCGCGTCGCTCGAGGCCGGTGATCGGCTTGCCGTCGACAGTTCCGAGGAAGCGATTCAACTCGGCGAGGTCTACCGAAAGGTGACCGACCTCCTGCACCGGCTCGAACCCGCCGAGCTCCAAACCGCGCTGACCGCGATCAGCACCGCCCTGCGCGGCCGGGGTGAGGACATCGGCGCCACCATCGACCGCCTCTCGTCGACAACCGCCCTGCTCGAACCACACCTCGATGCCGCGATCTCACGCCTTCCCGAGATACGCCAGGTGACAGAAGCTTTCGACGCTGCCACACCGGACGTCATCGCCACCCTCGATGCTGCTACGTCCCTGTCGCAGATGGCGCTCGACCGTTCCGGCGGAGTCGAAGCACTGTTGACCAGCGCCGCCGTGCTGGCTTCCTCCGCCGATGACATCGCGTCAGAAAACCGTGCCCACACCGTCGCTGTGATCCGGCGCGGCGCACCGGCATTGGACACCGTCGCCGGCAACGCCTCTGGTCTGGCAACCGCGCTCGATCGGTTCGCACCCTTCGGCGCCGCAGGTACGCGGATCTTCGCCAGCGGGCGCTTCGACATCACCGCCGTACCCGACTTCTCCGAGCCCCTCCCCTACACAGCGGCCGATTGCCCGCAGTATCCCGGTCTGGACGGGCCCAACTGCGCGCTCGCGGAAGTGCAGGAGGCAGCGGGGGCACCTGGCCCGCTGAACCCCGCGAGCACCATGCTGCTCGCACCGATTCTGCGCGGCACCGAGGTGGCGATCCGATGACCTCGCTACGCCGCCCCCTCACACAGCTCGCCGCGTTCGCGGTGGCCGGAGCGATCTCGGCCGTTCTCGTGGTCAATACGCTCAGCGTTCCCGTCCAAGGCACAACGGTGAGCCACACTGCCGAGTTCACCGGGGTCGAGGGTCTCCGAAGCGGCAACGACGTGACGCTCGCCGGGGTTCGGATCGGCCGAGTCGACGACGTCGAATTCAGCACTGCCGGATCGACAAGTACTGCCGTCGTGGGATTCTCCGTGCAGTCGGCGGTGCCGATACCCGCCAACGTCACGGCCGAGATCCGATACGGCGACATGCTCGGTGCCCGCTATCTTGCGCTGGTCTCCCCGATCGAGCCGTCGGGCACGCTCGGTGCGGACAGCATGATCGGACTCGATCGAACCACCCCACCGGTCGATCTGACCGCGCTGGTCAACGGCTTCAAACCACTGTTCGACGCCATCGAGCCGGAACAGGTCGAGACGTTGGCGCGGTCCATCGTCGACGCGTTCAGCGGGGAGGCAGCCACCATCGACTCGCTTCTCGCCCATGTGGCCACCGTGACGAGGGGGCTCGCCGACAACGACCGGATCATTTCCGATCTGATCGCCGACCTCGACGCGGTACTGCAGACGATGACGGCACACGGCGATGACATCTCGCGCCTCATCACGGGACTGACGGAGATGAGTCAGGTCGTCGCCGACCGGAATGCCTCGGTGATCACCGTCCTCGACGACGGCGCAGGCGCTGTCGCTGCGCTGACCACGCTGATGACCGGCACGGCCGAACCACTGGATGTGACAGTGGATCGCGTCAACGAGATGACGGATGCGTGGACCGCGAACACCACGCAGTTCGAGCGCACGATGACGCTGCTGCCAACCCTTGCGCGGTCCATCAATCATCTCGGCGACTACGGAAGCTGGCTCAACTTGTACACCTGCAATTTCACGGTGAAGGCGGGCGATCAGGAAGTGAACATCTTCGGGGACAGCTACACGGAGATCTGCCGATGACCACGGCGAGGCTCGGTGTGGTCGGCATAGCGCTGATCGGTGCACTCTTGTTGGCAGCACTGGCCGTTCCGCAAGGCTGGTACCTGGTACGGACAGGGGCGTACAGCGCAGAGTTCGCCAATGCCGGCGGACTCACCGCGGCCGACCCCGTGTACGTGGCGGGAGTTCCGGCCGGACGCGTCGACAGCGTGGAACTGGCTGCCGGCCGCGTCGAAGTGCACTTCCGCCTCGACGATCGACAGTCCCTCGGCGACCGCACCAGGGCCGCCGTCAAGCTTCGCACCGTGCTCGGCAAGAGATACCTCGAGATCACCCCTGCTGGCAGTGGCCCGGTCGGGCCGGATCGGACCATTCCGATCGATCGCACCTCGGTGCCGTACTCCCTCGACGAGATAGCTGGAAAGGCAAGCACAACGGCAGCCGAACTCGACGTACCCGCCCTCGAAGAGATGGTGAGCACGCTGCGCGAGACGGTACCCACCGACCGGACCGTCGTGACCGACGCGCTTGCCGGGGTCACCGCAGCATCGTCGATGTTGGCACGCAACGACGAACAGATCGCGAGCCTACTCGAGACCACGAAAGCACTGTCGACGACCATTGCCGCCGAGAGCGAGTCCATCGCGGTTCTCGTCGGCAACGCCGAGCTCGTGCTCGGCACTCTCGCCGACCGCCGAACTGCGCTCGGTTCTCTCGTGACCGACCTGCGAACTCTGATCACCTCGGCTTCGGCGTTCCTCGGCGACAACGTCGCCGAGCTCGATCACCTGCTGACGAACATGCGCTCGGTGACCGACACCCTCGATCGCAACGGCCGCAACATCGACGAGTTGCTGACCACACTGCCGGCGGGCATTCGCGCTGTCACCGACGCCACCGGAAACGGCAGCTGGGTCGATGTCTCCGCGCCGGCAGGCCCCCTGCCCGACAACCTGCTGTGCGCGATCGGTGTCCAACAGGGGTGCGGCCGATGAAGACGCTCGCGCTCACCGCCGTCCTTGCCGTCGTCTCCGCGGGCGCGTGGTTCGTCTTTTTCGCCACCGACGATGCACGCACTGTCACAGCAGACTTCGCCTACATCAACGGCATCTACCCCGGCAGTCCGGTGCACGTGCTGGGCGTCCCCGTCGGCACCGTCGAGACCGTCACACCGCAGGGTCCGTCCGTACGCGTAACCATGTCGGTCTCCGCCGATGTGGACATCCCCGCCGACGCGGAGGCGTTCGTGATGAACCCCTCCGTCATCAGTGACCGGTTCGTCGAGCTCGGACCCGCGTACGACGGCGGCCCGACGCTGGGCGAGGACGTCATTCCGGTCTCACGCAGCCACGCTCCGATCAATTGGGATCAACTGCTCGACAGCGTGAACACCATCGCCGGCGCCCTCGGTCCGGAGCAGGCGAATGTGGGCGGCGCAGTGGACGTCCTGGCCGAGGGCACGAGGGGTCTCGGCCCAGACATTAACGACGCGATCCTCGCCGTGTCCTCGGCAACGGCCGTCGTCGGCGGCAACAGCGAGCAGATCGGCATGCTCATCGAGAACGTGGATCGACTGATCAGCGCGGTCGCGGCACGTGAAGGCGCGGTGGCGTCGATGACGAACTCCTTGGCCGATCTGGGCGAGGAGATCCGTCGGCAGGATCTCGAGATCGGCGAACCCATTGCGGCACTGCGGGACATGTTCGACCGACTCGATCAACTGCTCGCGGACCGCGGGGACGACATCCGCGCGGTGCTGCAGAATGCCAGCGCACTGACGGGGCAGCTCGCGGCGAACGAGGCACAGTTCGCCGAGCTGGTCGACACCGTGCCGCTGATGCTGCAGAACATCGGAAACACCATCGGCGAGGACCGCCGCGCCCGGATCAGGCTGAACGTCTCGACCGATCTGAACCAGTTCGCTACCGCGGTCCCACTGTGCCGCGATCTCGCACTGCCCATCTGCACCGGGGCCGGCATCACCAATCCGATACCGGTCCCGCTCAGCACCTCCGATCCTCTCGGCCTCGCACAGTTGATGGAAGGCGGCCGATGATGCGCGCACTGCTCCTGTTCGGCGTGTGTCTACTACTGTCCGGCTGCAGTGTGGGTTTGGGACAACTTCCCATCGGGCGCACAGCCGACGGCGACGACTACGTCGTCACCGCACACTTCGTCCGCGCGGATCGAATCCGACCGGGTACCGAGGTACGAATGGGTCAACAACTCCTCGGACGCGTCCACGACCTCTCCACCGACGGACGTTCAGCCCAGGTACGACTGAGCCTGTCCCAGTCGATCGAGCTGCCCGCCACCGTCACCGCGGCAATCGAACTTCCCTCCGCGCTGGGCGAGCCGTATGTGAAACTCTCCGCCCCGTCACCGATACCAACCGACGCAATACTGGCTGACGGCGACGTCATCGAGGACACGGAGATCGGGCCCGAACTCGAATCCTCGCTCGCTGCCCTCGGCCTGGTGCTCAACGGCAGCGGATTCGATCAACTCGAGTCGATCATGACCGAGATGAACGCGGCCTTCGGTGGCCGCGGTCCCGACATCCGCGAACTGCTTCTACGCACCGACCGCATCATGGCCGCCGCGGCCGCCCATCGCGCGGACGTCGACCGCGTACTCACCGCTGCAGGCTCGGTGTCCCGCGCGCTCGCAGACAACCGCGAGCGACTGAACGAGGGCCTCACAGTCGCCGCGCCGACGATGGAACTACTGGTCCGACAACGCGACCACATCGCTTCCCTCGTCGAGCGCAGCGCCTCGCTCGCCGCCACCGCAGAGGACGTTTTCGCGGGCCACGAGGATCAACTGGTCAGCGGTGTCGACCAACTCACGCAAATCATCGAATCGATCCGAGGATTCAACGAGTCGGTTACCCCGGCTCTGGACAACATGAACGGGTTCATCGACGGGTTCACCGGCGCTGTCCATGGTGACTACCTCGTCTTCGACGGAGCTCTCGATCTGCCCGAGACGATCGCCGAGCTCATGACCGGCGGCCGTCTCGCGGACGTGCCGTCCACGCTGCAGCAGCAGCAGCTACCCACGGGGGCCGGAGAATGAGACGACCCGTCCTGATTCAGTTGTCGCTGTTCGTCATCACAGCGGTGGTCGCGGCGATCGTCGGAGTCGGCTACGTGCTGGGCCCGGGTACGCAGATCTTCGGCGGCTCGCTCACACTGACTGCGCAGATGGACGACGCGGTGAACCTTGCCGTCGGCTCGGGCGTCACCTACCGCGGCGTCGCCGTCGGTTCCGTCACCGATATCTCGATCTCCGAGACGGCCCTCGGAGCCGACCTTCACCTCACCCTCGACCCGGGCACACTGGTACCCGTCGGATCCGTGGCGAGAGTGACCAACAACAACGCCCTCGGCATCCAGACACTCGACATCATGCCCACGACCGCCGACGGCCCGTACCTGACCGACGGAGACCGACTCGACGTGCCGTCCGATCTGCAGCCACGCAGCCTCGACGAGCTCCTCCTACAGGCCTCGACTCTCACGGAGTCCATCGACCCCGACTCCGTCGCCGAGCTCTCGAAGACGATGTCCAGCGCGCTGGCCGGTACCGGTGACGCACTGGCGGGGCTCATCGATGACGCCGAAACACTCTCCCGCATGCTCGACGCACACGCCCCCGCACTCACGAACATCGTCGAAACGGGCACCCCCATGCTCGACGCCTTCGCCGCGCGATCGGACTCCATTCCGGGGTCGGCGAGTGCGGCGCGCGAGATCACCCAACAGCTGCTCGCGCAGGAACCCTCGCTGATCCACCTGGTGGACCGCTCCCCCGACGCGCTCGCACGCACGAGTGCCCTACTCGACGACACCCGCGGGACCGTCGGGGCGCTGATGACCAACATGGTGTCCGTCAGCAGTGTCCTCGGCGATCGCACACCGGCCCTGTCGGCGCTTCTCGTGGCGCTACCCGACACCCTCGGGGAGTTGACCTCGATTGTCGACGGGGACCGCGGCAACTTCACTCTGGTCGGCACTCAGGGGCCGGTGTGCTGGTACGACACCACACGCCGAAGCGTCGGCGACGAGTCGCCGCGCGAGCCGAACCTGAACCTCTACTGCCCACCCGGGCCCGATCTCGAGCAGCGCGGTGCACAGAACGCCCCGCGCCCGAACGAGCTGGGCCGCTCGGGCGCGAGCGAGCCGGGGAACGTGACCGGACCGCCGATGGCCGAGGATCCGCTGCTGATCCCGACCGCAGTGGAGGCGCTCGACTACTGGACGACACTGTTGGAAGGAGTACAGGGATGACGCGTAGACGAGGCGCCGTCGCCGCGGCTGCAATTCTGGTCGCGGCTGCGCTGGCCTGGCTGGGAGTGTCCTACGCCGAGCACCGCGAACTCGACCGGCTCAGGGTCTCGGCGCTGGAATCGGCGACCACCTACACGGAAGGTCTCGCCACCTACGACTTCGACGACCCGGACGCCAATCTCGACCGTGTGACGTCGACGTCGACCGAGGAATTCGCCGGGACGTACCGCGAGGTATCGGCGAGCCTGCAGGACTTGCTGACCAGCGGGCAGGGACAGGCGACCGGGCACGTCACCGCCGCCGGAATAGTCGAGCTCGACGACAGCAATGCCGTCGTCGCGGTGTTCCTCGACCAGCAGGTCCGCAACCTCACCGTGCCCGACGGACGCACCGACTCCTCGCGAATGCTGATCGGCCTCGCCCGCGTCGACGACCGGTGGTTGCTCGACTCCGCGGAACCGAAATGACAGGTGCGCGGGCATGGTCTCACCTCGCCGGAGCACGCCCAACTCCTGGTCGGGGCGCACCCCGAATCGCGCAGGACGTAGCCTGGCGTGGAAGGATCGGTGGCCGGGGTCGAATGACACCCGTGTCGTTCGAAAAGATTGTCCGAGCCACCGTGCACGATGCAAGAGGGTCGAAGACCATGTCAACGAGCGACGGGTCGAAACTATCGAGGAGATAAGGCCATGGCTTTACCAGTACTGACTCCGGAACAGCGCACCGCAGCGTTGGCCAAGGCGGCCGAGGCGCGCACCGCGCGGTCGAAGCTGCTGGCCGCCGTCAAATCCGGCGAGCTCAGCGTTGCTGACGTTCTCGCGAAAGCCGAGAACGACGAAATCGTCAAGAAGACCAAGGTGTCCGCCCTGATCAAGGCACTCCCGGGTGTCGGTTCGGTGCGCGCCGCTCAGCTGCTCGAGCAGCTGTCCATCGCAGACACCCGCCGCATCGGTGGCCTCGGCGCAAACCAGCGCGAAGCGCTGCTGGCTGCTGTCGCTTCCTGACACCGCTGGCGCGTGTAGGAACACACCGTTTCGCACGAGGACGATCACGATGCCGTACGGGCGTCGAGTGACTTCGAGCAATGAGGAAACGGCGGCGCCGAGCAACACGCTCGGCGCGCCGTAACTCATTGCTCGATTTTCTGTTCTCGGCCCCGGTGTTCCACCTGGGCGTCCACCGTCAGGTCGGTGATGTGATTTGCTGGTCCGATGGCTGTGAGACGTCAACCCGCCCAGGCGGCCGCATCCGCGCTGCGCCGGCGGCCTCAGCTGAGCGAGGACGTCGCCAATCATGTGCGGCACCTCGTGATGTCCGGGGAGATCCGGCCGGGTGATTTCATCAGGCTCGACGAGACGGCAGCCGAGCTGGGCGTCAGTGTCACCCCGGTGCGTGAGGCACTACTGACTTTGCGTGGCGAGGGCATGGTCGAACTCGTCCCGCACCGCGGTTACGTCGTGTCACCGCTGACGGTCGAGGACATCGTCGACATCTTCTGGCTACAGGGGCAGATTGCCGTCGAACTCGTTCGGCGGGCAGCACCGCTGATCACCGAGTCCGTACTCGCCGAACTGACGACGCTCAACGCGTCGCTGTCGGCTGCGGTGGACGCGGGGCAAGCCGACGAGGTCGAGGACTACGAGTTCGAGTTTCATCGCGTCCTGAACCGTCTGACCGAGGCGAACAAGCTCGCCTGGTTCCTCAACAATGCAACGCGCTACACCCCGAAGCGGTTGTACGCTGCCGACCCCGACTGGGGTCGATCCACGGTGCGCAATCACGAGAAGCTGATCGACGCCCTGCGCGCCGGTGACGTCGAGCTCGCATGCACGCTGATGCGGCAACAATTCACCGACGGCGCCGAACGTCTGATCGCGTACCGCAACATGTGAGGCGCTACGCGCATGTGCGCGGAAATACATAGCAGGCTATGTATTTCCGCGCACATGTGACGAAGTCGCCTACCTGAGCGAGTCCGGCGCGGTGAAACGCTCGCCGTACTTGGCTGCGAGCTCGTCAGCGCGCGCGACGAACCCCGCCTGACCACCCTTGTAGCCGACGACGTACTGGTGCACGCCGCCCGTCCACGCCGGGTAGCCGATACCGAAGATCGAGCCGATGTTGGCATCGGCCGTGGTGTTCAGCACACCCTCGTCGAAGCACTTCTGGGTCTCGATGGCCTCGATGAACAGCATCCGCTCGATGAGGTCCTCGAACGGAACGTCCGCCGAACCCGACTTGAAGGCATCGCGCAGTCCGGGCCAAAGACCGGTGCGCTTGCCGTCGGCGTACTCGTAGAAGCCCGCGCCCTTCGCCTTGGACGGACGCTCGAACTCGTCGACCATCTTGTCGATGACCGCACCCGCCGGATCCTCGGGAGGGGTCTGACCCGCAGCAACGAGCGCGTCGTAGGTTTCCTTGCGGATCTTCTGCATCAGGTTGAGCGTCAGCTCGTCGGAGAGCTGCAGCGGCGCTGCCGGGTAGCCGGCCTGCAGACCTGCCTGCTCGATGGTCGCCGGCTCGACGCCCTCACCGAGCATCGCGATGGCCTCGTTGATGAAGGTGCCGATGACGCGCGAGGTGAAGAACCCGCGACTGTCGTTGACAACGATCGGGGTCTTCTTGATGATCTGCACCAGGTCGAAAGCCTTCGCCAACGCAGCATCGGAGGTCTTCTCGCCGCGGATGATCTCCACCAGCGGCATCTTGTCGACGGGTGAGAAGAAGTGGATTCCGATGAAGTCTTCCTGGCGCTTGATGCCCTGAGCGAGGCTCGTGATCGGCAGCGTCGAGGTGTTGGAACCGAGCAGTGCGGTCGGATCGACCAGGTCTTCGATCTCCTGGAACACCTTCTGCTTGAGCTCCTCGGACTCGAAGACTGCCTCGATGACGAGGTCGGCACCCTCGACGTCCTTGGCGTCCGCGGTCGGGTGAATCCGGGCGAGCAGAGCGTCGGACTTCTCCTGCGTGGTCTTGCCACGCGAGATTGCCTTGGCCTCGATGGCCTCGGAGTACGCCTTGCCCTTCTGAGCGGACTCGAGCGCAACGTCCTTGAGCACGACCTCGATGCCGGCCTTGGCGCAGACGTAGGCGATGCCTGCGCCCATCATCCCGGCGCCGAGGACTGCGACCTTGGTGAACTTCGTCTTCTCGATGCCGTCCGGACGCGACTTGCCCGCGTTGATGGCCTGCAGATCGAAGAAGAACGCCTGAATCATGTTCTTCGAGACCTGGCCGGTGACCAACTCGGTGAAGTAACGCGACTCGATGGTGCACGCATTGTCGAAGTCGACCTGCGCACCCTCGACTGCCGCAGCGAGAATCGCGCGCGGAGCCGGCATCGGTGCGCCCTTGATCTGCTTGCGCAGGTTGGACGGGAACGCCGGCAGGACCTGCGCGAGCTTCGGGTTCGACGGGGTTCCGCCGGGGATCTTGTAACCCTTGACATCCCAGGGTGCGACGCCGCCCTCCGGATTGGCCTTGATCCACGCCTTCGCGGCGGGCACCAACTCGTCGATGCTGCCGACCAGTTCGTGAATCAGACCGATCTCGAGGGCCTTCGACGGACGGAACCGAGTGCCCTGCGCGAGGACGGTCATGAAGCCGTTCTGAATGCCGAGCAGTCGCGTGATGCGGGCAACGCCGCCGCCGCCGGGCAGCAGGCCGAGCGAGACCTCGGGCAGACCGATCTGGACACCGGGTACATCGGCCGCGATGCGGTGATGCGTCGCGAGGGCGATCTCGAGTCCGCCGCCGAGCGCCGCGCCGTTGATGGCGGAGACGACCGGCTTGCCGAGCTTCTCGATGCGACGCAGCTGAGCCTTGACTCCCTGCACCTCGTCGAAGATCAGCTGCGCGTCCTCGGGACGAGCAGCCAGAAGGTTGTTCAAATCTCCGCCGGCGAAGAAGGTCTTCTTCGCCGAGGTGAGAACAACACCGGTGATGCTGTCCAGCTCCGCCTCGAGGCGGTCGACGGTGGCACCCATCGACTCCTTGTAGAGCTGGTTCATCGTGTTGGCGCCCTGGTTGGGGTCGTCCATCGTGAGTACGACGATGCCGTCGGCGTCTTTTTCCCAATTGATCATGTTGTTCGACATAGTGTTCCTCAGACTCGCTCGATGATGGTGGCAACGCCCATGCCGCCGCCGATGCACAGGGTGATGAGGGCGTACCGGCCGCCGCGTCGTTCGAGCTCGTCCAGCACGGTTCCGGTGATCATGGCGCCGGTGGCGCCCAGCGGGTGACCCATAGCGATGGCGCCGCCGTTGACGTTGAGCTTCTCGTTCGGGATCTGCAGATCCTTCTGGAAGCGGAGCACGACGGACGCGAACGCCTCGTTGAGCTCGAACAGATCGATATCGTCGACGGTCAGTCCGGCGGTGGCGAGCACCTTCTTCGATGCCGGCGTCGGGCCGGTGAGCATGATCGTGGTGTCCGCTCCGCTGGTGGCGGTGGCGACGATGCGGGCGCGCGGAACTAGGCCCAGATCCTTGCCGGCCTGCTCGCTACCGACCAGGACCAGAGCCGCACCGTCGACGATTCCGGAGCTGTTGCCGCCGGTGTGGACGTGATCGATCTTCTCGATCCAGTGGTACTTCTGCAGCGCGACGTCGTCGAACCCGCCCATTGCGGCGATACCGGTGAACGCCGGGTTGAGCTTGCCGAGGGATTCGACTGTGGTGCCGGGACGCATGTGCTCGTCGTGGTCGAGGATCAGCAGCCCGTTCTGGTCGGTGACCGGGACGACCGACTTGGCGAAGTATCCACCTGACCATGCGGCTGCCGCGCGCTCCTGCGACTGCACGGCGTACGCGTCGATGTCCTCGCGGGAGAAGCCCTCGATCGTCGCGATCAGATCGGCGCCGATGCCCTGAGGAGCGAAATAGGTGTCGTAGTTCGTCGCCGGGTCCATGGCCCAGGGGCCGCCGTCGCTGCCCATGGGGACACGGGACATCGACTCGACGCCGCCGGCGATGACGACCTCGTCCCAGCCGGAACGCACCTTCTGTGCCGCCAGGTTGACGGCTTCGAGGCCGGATGCGCAGAAGCGGTTGAGCTGGAATCCGCCGACGGTGTCGGGCATCTTCGCAGCGAGAACCGCGGTGCGCGCGATATCGGCGCCCTGGTCGCCCACCGGCGAGACAACGCCGAGGATGAGGTCGGAAATCCGGTTCTCGTCGAGGTCGGGGAATCGACGGCGGAGCTCGTCGATCAATCCTGTGACCAGCGAAATCGGCTTGACCGAGTGCAGGGACCCGTTCTTTCCCTTGCCGCGCGGTGTTCTGATTGCTTCGTAAATGAACGCCTCTGTAGTCACAGCGGGTAGTTCCTTCCACGTACTTCGGTTCGGCGGCGACGCTCACCGACGCCGCAGGACACGAGGAATACACCTCGGATCGTCACAGCCTAGAACGTGTTGCACGGGCGGGAGAAGGACTCAAACGAGCGTGGTCCGTGACCGCATAGCTGTTTGGGAACAAACGCGCCCGGGTATATATCATCGACCCGTGGGGGGACATTGGCGCAAAAGCAGGAGATGAAGCGATGGACACCCGACAGCCGTTCACGATAGGCGCCCCCGTCAAGGTGCGTTACAGCTCCGACCCGGAACTCCCCCGGGATCAGTGGCCGAAGGAATCGGGCGTGGTCAAGGAGGACTTCGGCGATCAAGCCGCAGTAACCGATCGCACCTGGGCTCGTGCCCACCGTTACGCCGTCGCGCTCGACGACGGTCGGCTGGTATTCGTCGATCCGGACGACGTCGAGCCTGCCTGACCGCCTAGCGTTGAACTTCTGACCTACTCAACTTCTGACCTACTCCTTGAGCGGTGTGGCGCCGAGCTGAGATTGCAGCAGCTCCATCGCGACGGTCTCCGGGTCACGGCGGACCGAGGGGTCCGCTGGTTCCGCTGCCGCTTTGAGCAGCTCTTCCTCATCCTCTGCCGTTTCCGGTGGCGGCGGTCCCGCCGGTTCGGGCTCGTCCGGATAGTCCGGCGCCTCGGGCGGCGGAATGTCGTCGTCGGCGTCGCTGGATCGGACGCCGCTGGCCGCCCCGCCGCCGGAACCATCTCCAGCCGAGCCGAAGGCGTCGTCGGTGCTGCGGGCCGGTCTGCTCTGGCTGGGACGAGAGAACTTCGCTGTGGGCGCGTTCGCGGCCTCGGCGGCTGACTTGACCACCGGGGCTTCGTCGGCTGGAGCAGTTGCTCCGACCACGCACGTCACCGCCCAGTCCACGCCGAATACATCACGCAGCGCATCCCGGATGACATCGGCATTGCGGGGTTCTTGCAGTCGCTTGGCCAGCGGCGCCGAGTCGTGGCCGAGCGTGATGGTTTCGGTGTCGACCGCCCGCACGGATGCGCCGGAGAGCATCACCTCGACGGTGCGGCTGCGCTCACGGACCTTTGTCCGGACCTCCGACCAGACAGCGCGCACAGCGGCCGCATCGGGCTGTGTGGAGGCCGCCGGTGCAGGCTCGGGTGTCGGTTCCGGTTCAGGTTCGGGTGTCGGTTCAGGTTCCGGCACGGGCTCGGGTGTCGGTTCAGGTTCAGGGGTCGATTCGGGCACCGGCTCCGGCGCGGGTTCAGGCTCGGGCTCGGGCGTCGCCACGGGCTGTGGTTCGGGCTTTGGTTCGGGCGCAGGTTTCGGCTCGGGTGTCGGTTCCGGCGTCGGCTCCGGCTCGGCCGCGGGCCGCTGTGAGGGACGCACGAACTTGGGAGGGGGCGCGTCGGCGGCGGGCGCAGCCGCCTCGGGCTGCCGCTGCGGGGCCACGCGATCGTCTGCTACCCGGTCCACGGCAGCCTGTTCACCAGCAGGCAGGGTGACGTCGAGACGACGCTCGAGCCGCTCGAGGCGTTGCAACACGGCCGATTCGGCATCGGAAGCCGAGGGCAGCAACATACGCGCGCACATCACCTCGAGCAGCAGGCGCGGGGCAGTCGCACCGCGCATCTCCCCCAACCCCGAATGGACGATCTCTGCGTACCGCGCCAAGGTCGCCGAACCGATGCGCTGCGACTCCTCGTGCAACCGCTCGAGCACGTCACCGGGCACGTCGACGAGTCCGCGCTCTCCCGCGTCGGGAACCGCTCTGAGCAGAATCAGATCGCGGAGCCGTTCGAGAAGGTCGGTGGCGAACCGTCGTAGATCATGACCGGCGTCGACGACCTTGTCGATGGTTCCGAACAGCGACCCACCGTCTCCCGCGGCCAGTGCGTCGACGGCTTCGTCGATGAGGGCGACGTCGGTGACACCGAGCAGCGAAAGGGCCCGCGGGTAGGTCACGCCCTCCGGGCCAGCACCTGCGAGCAACTGGTCGAGCACACTGAGCGAGTCACGCGGTGACCCGCCGCCTGCCCGGATGACGAGCGGAAATACCGGATCTTCGACCGCCACGGCCTCTTGTGCGCAGATCTTTTCGAGCAGACCTCGCATCGTCGACGGCGGCAAGAGACGAAACGGGTAGTGATGCGTTCTGGACCGAATCGTCGGCAGCACCTTCTCGGGCTCCGTCGTGGCGAAGATGAAGACGAGATGCTCCGGCGGCTCTTCGACGACCTTGAGCAGAGCGTTGAAGCCTGCCGTCGTGACCATGTGGGCTTCGTCGATGATGAAGATGACGTAGCGCGATTCAGCCGGTGCGTACACGGCCTTGTCGCGGAGATCGCGGGCATCGTCCACGCCGCCGTGACTGGCCGCGTCCATCTCGACGACATCGAAGTTGCCCGGACCGCCCGGGGCGAGTGCCACGCACGAGTTGCACACACCGCAGGGCGTCGACGTCGGGCCTTCCGAGCAGTTGAGCGATCGCGCCAGAATGCGTGCCGACGAGGTCTTTCCGCATCCCCGGGGCCCGGAGAAGAGGTACGCGTGGTTGATCCGATTGGCGTCGAGCGCGACGGACAGGGGTTCGGTGACATGCTCCTGACCGACGACCTCGGCGAACGTCGCGGGACGGTACTTCCGGTAGAGAGCCACGGGTCAGAGGGTACCGGCGGTCACCGACACCGGCAGCGATGCCCCGGCACAGCCGAAAAGGACCGCCTCGCGCACTCGGTCCCACCGGCTATGGCCGTTCCGTGTCGAGTCTTCTCGGCGCACTGGTCAGGAGATGAGGCGAGCTCCGAAGGGGTTGTCGAGCATGATCTTCCAACTGTCGTCGACCTGGCGGCGCAGGGTAGCCACCGACAGTCCGCTGTCGACGATCGGTGTGCCGTCGGGGGCGGTGCCGCTCATCGTCCACGGCGCAATATGCACCGCGATGTCGCCGGTGGTCATGACCTCGTGTCCGTCGTCATACCTGAATTCCGGTTTTGCCGCGGCGAAGGCCGCGAACCCGGCCCGCAAATGCTGCTCACCGCGTACGGGTTCGCCGGGCTCGAATGCCACCACCGCGTCGTCGACGTAGAAGGACATGACGGTGTCGATATCGCCGCGTTCGAGGGCAGCGGTCATCGCGGAGACAGTGTCGATCACGTTCTGTTGCACAAGTACTCCTCGGTTCGAGAACTGCGGGTAGTCGATGGTTCGCCGACAATCGTAGCTCAACATTCTGATCATGCAAATGTTTACGGGTATGCTGGCAGACATGAAACGCGCGGTGGGAAAATCTACGTGCCCGATGAACATGTTCCTCGAGGTATTCGGGGATCCGTGGACGTTGCTGGTGCTGCGCGACATGCTGCTGGTCGGCAAACGACGTCCGGTGGAGTTCCTCGACTCCGACGAACGGATCTCGACCAGCGTGCTGATGGATCGACTCAAGCGACTCGAAGCCGCCGACCTGGTAAACCGAGTGGGCGGTAGCGAACGCAACCAGGTCAAGTACGTCCCGACCACAAGAGCTGTCGACGCGCTGCCGGTGCTCTTCGAGATGGTCTTGTGGAGCATGGAACACGAACCGCAGGCTCAACCACTGGAACGGGTGATGACCCGTATCCGCTCCGCGCCCGGGGCTTACATCGCCGAGATCCGCGCCGAACTCGAACGCGAGATGAGCGAATCGGCTCGGATGGATGCCTAGGACCGCAGCGCCCGCACCATCCGGATACTCGTCAGTTCGATACTGCGTCGGCCGTTCGCCCGCAGCGACCATGCGTGCACGACGCCTGCGTCGAGAACCGCATCACGCAACTCGTCCCTGACAATTCCCGACTTTCGGTCGACGAGGTCGACAGCAACAGGTTCGCCGTGCGAGACCGCACCGGCCAGTACGACGCAATCGCGGGCCGGCAACCCAGCCCCGGCCCGCAGCCTGTGTGCCACACGGTCGAGATCGACCTCGACGGGCGTTCCGGACACGAGGTGGGCGGCCAGCGTCGCTGGATCGAAACCCGTGCGTTCGATCAACAGGGATCGGTCAGCGAAGCTGCTCGGGGTCGCCTTCGCGGAGGTAGGAGAACCTGCCGTGGGTGTGAGCGGCGCGTAACCACAATCGAACATCGCCTCGGCGATTCCGTGGCGACGCGCGCAATCGTTGATCAGGTACTCCAGCGACTGTGGAATGACCGTTGCAGCGGTGTCGGACAGCTCCGCCAGTAGCCCTTCGGCGGTTCCCCCGGCGTCGAGGCATCGGTGCACCGAGGTCGGGGTGAACCGCCACGTCGACGCCGCGTCCTTCGATTCGGCTTCGGCCGATGCTGTCAGAAGGGCCGAAATCCGGTCGCTCACCGGGCCTGCCACCACCGCAGTGAGGTCAGGCAGCAGGTGCAGCGTGCACGCCGAGGAGTCGACGATTCTCCGCGCCGCCGGTTTCAAGGCGAGCACGACGTCCTCGACCTCCGCCGAAACGAGTCGCCCCAGTTCCGACGACAGTTCGCTCGGAGACCCATCGACCAGAACTCCGAGGATCATTGCCTCGCGCCAGATCGCGGCGACGTCACCGGGCTGGGCTTCGTCGACGAGATCGGGCATGGCCCACTCGAAGAACGCCGCCGCCTCGCGCTCCGAGCCGACACCGGCAGATGGCATCTCGGCGATCATTCGGTGTCGCAGACGGGTGGTCGACGGCCAATGCGGGGTCATCCGCAGCACCGGGGTTGCCTTGTCCTTCGACGGAGCCCTGTTCGTCGGCGATCCTCCCGAGCACCACCACAGCGCCACCGATCGTGCCCATTTCACCTCGCGTTCAGATTCGCGCCAGGCAGCCAACGAGGTAGTACATCGGGCGAGGTCGCCCTCGGCGGTGATCAGCCCGGCAGCCGCACCGAGGGTGAGCACGAGTTCGACGACGAGCTCATCGTCTTTGACGGTCTTGGCCAGCGACTTCACCACCCGGGCCCCGATTCCGCGCGATTTGAGCACGGGGACCGAACCCGAATCCACCTCGGTGAGGACCGCATCGGCGGTATCGCAGTATCGGGCGAGCGCCAGTTGTTGCGAGGACGGTGGGGACACCCGGATCGGCCGCAGAGGCGGCGGCGCCAGGTGCGGGACCGTGTCGATATCGATCGTGCGCCCATCCAGCGGTGAGGTCCGATAGCTGTGTGCGGCGCTGGGCCAGACGATTCCGCGGTCGACGAGTTCGGCGAGCGCCCGGTCGATGTCTTCGGTGGTGTTTTTGCCGCCCTCGTCGAATCGGGCCCCGAGCTCGGCCCGTGTGCAGTTCTCGTCCAACGCTGCAAGCACGAGCAAGGCGCTACGGTCGACCGATCGCAGCGCTGCCGTGATCGACCGCGGCGTGTGCAGCAGGTATTTCAGCGAGTCGAAGGTGCGGGGCGGCGGATCGAGCGCGACGTCCCGGCGCAGCCGCAGCAGCGTTTCAAGCCGATCGGCACCGAGACCAGCGAGCCAATCCTCGTACGTCGTCACTTCTTCTTTGCTGCCGCCTTTGCGGCCTTCTTGAACTCCCGGACCTCGAGCAGAGACTGCGCGTCGACGACATCGGCGATCGATCTGCGGGCTCCCTCGTCACCGTAAGCACCTGCGGCGCTGCGCCAGCCCTCCGGTGTGACACCCATCTGCTTACCGAGCAGAGCCAGGAAGATTCGCGCCTTCTGGTCGCCGTACCCCGGCAAGGCTTTGAGACGTTTCAACACTTCTGCGCCATCGGGGTCGCCGCGTCGCCAGATCTGATCGGGCTTGCCGTCGTAGTTCTCCACCAGATACTCGGCGAGCCCTTGGATTCGCTTGGCCATGGACCCCGGAAACCGGTGCACGGCAGGCGTTGTGGCGCACACGGCTGCGAACTCTTCCGGATCGGCCGCGGCAATGGTGTTCACCTTCAGATCACCGAGCCGGTCGACGAGTTTCTTCGGGCCGGCGAACGCCGACTCCATCGGCACCTGCTGATCGAGCAACATCCCGATCAGCAGCGCGAACGGATCCTCGGCGAGGAGCGCATCGGCCTCGGGGTCGCCGACCAGGTGCAATGTGACAGACATGACCTCGATCATGTCACTTCTCCGGCACTGCCGTCGATCTAGGTGATCGACACCAGTTGAGTGATGTCGTCGAACGGGAGTGGGCCGTCGACGATGGCTCCCACCGTGGCACTGTTGAGGATGATGGACCCGCCGTGGTTGTCGAGGAATGCCGTGTCGGCCGCATCACGACCGGTCGCGATGCGTACGAGAGTCGAACGCGGTGCCAGGCACGTGGCATCGACCACTCGCCACTGACCGTCGACGAACGCCTCGGCGACGGCATGGAAGTCCATCGGGTCACAGCCCGGCGCGTAGACGGCCACGAGCCTGGCCGGCACGTTCACCGCGCGCAGCAGCGCGACAACCAGATGCGTGTAGTCGCGGCAGACTCCGGCACCGGCGAGCAGCGTGTCGGCGGCTCCATCGATCGGATCACTGCTGCCGGGTACGTAACTCAACCGTGAACCTACCCACGAGGACACCTCGGCCAGCAACTTCTCCGACGGCTCGTAGGATCCGAATTCTGTTGCAGCGAAACCGAAGAACTTGTCCGCCTCGGCGTAGCGACTCGGCCGCAGATACAGCGACAGGTCGTAGTCGGAGACGGGCGCCGGATCGGCGTTGCCGTAGATGGTCGCCGAGTACGAGACCTCGAGCTTGCCCACACCGCAATACAGCTTGTGGATGCGAGTGCCGTGCGCACCACTGATCTCCTGGGCGTCGACGGGCTGGCCATCGAGGCTGAACGAGAGCGCTTCCCACACGTCGGCTCCGGGATGTGGGGCGATGGCGATCTGGAACTCGAGGGTGCTGGCCTCGGTGACATCCACGTCGAGATAGGCCGAGACGTCACGTTTCATTTGGCTGATACTGCCACCAGTGGGCTCTGTGTGCAGTTCGAGTGCCCCCTCGGTCACGACTCCTCCGGGCGGAACTCGCCGGTGACGAGAAAGATGACGCGTTTGGCCACTTCCACGGTGTGATCGCTGAACCGTTCGTAGAAGCGCCCCAGCAGCGTGATGTCGACCGCGGCCGCCACCCCGTGCGGCCAGTCCGGCGCGGAGGTCAGGGTGAACAGGCTGCGGTGCAGCTCGTCCATCGCCTCGTCCTTGGTCTGCAGTTCGGCGGCCAGATCGGCATCGCGGCCCAGCAATACCGCGCGCGTGGCGTGCGCTTGGTCGACCGCGACGCGGCCCATCTCGGCGAACACACCCTCGACCTCGGGCGGCAGCACGTGGGCGGGGTGACGACGGCGAGCCAACTCGGCGATGTGTATCGCGAGCCCACCCATCCGTTGCAGGTCAGCGACGATATGGATGCCGCTCACGGTACTTCGAAGGTCCATTGCGACAGGAGCCTGGAGTGCGAGCAAAGCAAAAGCCTTCTGCTCCCACTCCACGGCGAGCACGTCGATCGGTTCACGGCCACTGATGGTCTCTTCGGCCAAGGTCAGGTCGGCAGTCAACAACGCGCGAGTAGCCGACGCCATGGCGATCTCGGCCAAGTGGCACATCTGCGCCAGGTCGGATGCCAGATCGTCGAGTTGAAGGGTATAGGACTCACGCACGGCGGCCAGCCACCTCGTGATCGTTCGCGTTGTTCAGCATTGTCGTTGATCCTCATCGTTGCGCGTTCGCACTCTCATACCCGGAACACGCTCTTTCTACACCCCCTTGCGCAGATATGGGACGATTGCGCCCTGTGACGGTTCTGAAGTCGGTCCTGCTGTTCGGCGTGGCGGCCCTGTTCGAGATCGGCGGTGCCTGGCTCGTTTGGCAGGGCGTGCGCGAGCACCGCGGTTGGATCTGGATCGGCGCCGGGGTGATCGCCCTCGGCCTGTACGGGTTCGTCGCGACCCTGCAGCCCGACGCCAATTTCGGCCGCATTCTCGCGGCCTACGGTGGCGTGTTCGTCGTCGGTTCCCTTGCTTGGGGCATGGTCGCCGACGGTTTCCGCCCGGACCGGTGGGACATCACCGGTGCCTCGATCTGTCTGATCGGCGTGGCAGTGATCATGTACGGGCCGCGCTGAGAACGCACGACCCGTACATGGGGGGTCATCGGCAGTTGGTCGGCGCAGGTACGCCGTAGAAGCGATCCTTCAACCAGGCCTGCGCCTCTCCCATGCCGAGGAAACCTGGAACGGCCGGAATGACATGGCCTGCACCGGATCCTGGCACGAGTGGCGGGAGGTTCATGGCACTGAACTGAACCGTTGCACCCTGACCGCACCAAGCTCCGGCGAGTTCTTCGGCCTGACCGTAGGGAACGATATCGTCCGAGGTGCCCGATTGAATCAGCACCGGTGCACTGGGAGTGCGCTCGCCGATCTTGTTCTTGGCGAGAACCTCCTTCGCCTCCGGAAGGCGATCCAGGATGACCGACAGCGGCTCGCCGCTGTTGGTGTACTGCTGCGTACGACGTAGTCCGACAGTCAAAATCGTCTCACCGGCGCACTGATTTGCCACCATGTTCAGCATTGATCGACCGGCGTCGTTGATGTTTGCGTCCACCAACGGTCGCAGGTGGGGGTCCGATTCGAGCAGCCCGTTGAGCGTGTAGCCGATGACGCCCGTGAGGATGGTGCCGTCGACCTGTTCGAGCACCTTCTTCAGATCGGCAGGCGGTGCACCCGCGTACGTTCCGACGAGGTCCAGCTCGGGAGCGTACTCATCGGCGAGCTCGGCGGCTGCGGCGGCTGCGCCGCCGCCTTGCGAGTAGCCGTACGCGCCGACCGGGCCGTTCCCGGAGATCTTGGTACCCGACAATCGCTGCGCCGCACGCGCTGCGTCGAGCACTGCGTGCGCCTCGGCCGCGCGGTTGACGTAGGTGTGTGCGCCGGGGGTGCCGAGACCGTCGTAGTCGGTGATCACAACGCCGTATCCCTGGACGAGGAACGAATAGGCGGCGAGCACCTCGTACTCGACCATTGGGCCGATCGGCGGGGTGTAGGTGATGAGGTGGTTGAGCATCTTCGACGGCGCGCACTGGTCGCCCTGCCCCTGCGTGCCGGGCGCGACCACGACGAGCGGACGCGGCCCGGGGCCCGTCCATTCGGCTGCCGGGTCGATGTAGGTGCCTGTCACTGCATTGGCTTCGCCATTGGAATCGTTGCTGCGGTACATGATTCGGGTTGCCACACCCGGCAAAGTCCCGCCGATTGAGGGTAGCGAGATCGCAAGGTGCGATGGCTCCGAGCGGATCAGGTCCCCCGGCGAACCTGCGGGCAGTGGACTCGGCGGCAGATAGAAGTCCGACTCCACCGTCGAACCGGTGGACGATCCCGACGGGGGCTGGGCGAGCGCGCCGGGCGTCGCCATGGTCGCCGTAAGCAAGGCAGCACCGATCGCTGCACCAAGAACCCGTGACACTCGCATGTAACCCCCGTTGATCTCTGTTCGGCGCCCGCGGACTTACCGGGCAGTAGTAACGCTCCGGAGGCACGTTACGTGAGGAAGCCCACAGCGCCAAGGCCAGGGTCGCGCCGATCACTACCGCACTGAGCACACTTGGGACCGTGCACAACGGGAGCGGCATGCACGATGAAAATCGGTCGTACTTGTTGTGCCGAACAACAATCAGCGACGGCGGCCGTGCATCGCAGCTTTGGTCTCCGCAATCTCCTCGCTCGTGAACGCTCGCCCCGGGAGCGGAGTGACGACCCCGGCCTCGGCGCGTAAACCGTCGAGCATGATCGTGAAGTAGCGCCGCCAGTTCGACGGTTCGATCACACAACTCAGTTCGGCGGCGGCGGCCACCATTGCGATGATCGCGAAGAAGTCGTTCACCTCGACATCCGCACGAAGGGCACCCGATTCACGTGCCCGAAGAACGATTCTCTCGATGAACGGGTCGATACGTTCGCGCATCCTCGCGATACCCATGCGCCCCTCGTCCGTGCCCATCAAGACGTCGTTGAGCCCCCGGTCGGCCGAGATCCCCTCACAGACCCTCTCGAGCAACATCGCGAGGCCATCCCAGGCGTCGTCGATCCCGAGACTTTCCTGAGCGATGAGCAGTACGTCCTCGAGACGCTGCTCGAAGACACCGTCGATGAGGTTCTCCTTGCACGCGAAACGTCGGTAGACCGTCCCTACGCCGACTTTGGCGTGGGCCGCTACCTCGTCGAGCGTGATGTCGATGCCGCGCGTGGCGAACAACTCGCGTGCCGCGTCGATGATGCGTCGGCGATTGCGTTCGGCGTCGGCCCGCAGCGGCTTGTCGACACCGATCGCCGATGTGTCCGCTCTCACAGTCATTGATGTCCGTTTCATCCGATAAGTGGAGGCGTCTCCTCCGGTTAGCTGCTACCTTCGTGGCATAAGCGGAGGATACACCTCCGAATAGTCGATCAGGGGACATCATGACCGCACTGACACCAGACGATGTGTCGTCGTCGGAACACACCGGGGACGACACCACCGCAGCCAAGTCGCACCGCAACCGCTGGCTCATTCTGGCCACCCTCGGCCTCGCCCAGCTGATGGTGGTGCTCGACGCCACCATCGTGAACATCGCACTACCGGCAGCTCAGCTCGATCTGGGCTTCGACGACAGCAACCGATCCTGGGTGGTCACGTCGTATGCCCTCGCGTTCGGAAGCTTGCTGCTCTTGGGCGGACGACTGAGCGATCTCTTCGGTCGCCGCAACACATTCCTCGTCGGCCTGGTGGGCTTCGCCATCATGTCCGCGGCCGGCGGCGCAGCGGTGAACCTCGGCATGTTGGTCGCGGCCCGCGCCGGCCAGGGCGTCTTCGGCGCTCTGCTGGCCCCCGCCGCGCTCTCGCTCCTCGCGACCACGTTCACCGACCCGAAGGAACGAGCACGAGCATTCGGTATTTTCGGTGCTATCGCAGGCGGCGGCGGTGCATTGGGTCTGCTGCTCGGGGGCATGCTCACCGAATGGGCGAGCTGGCGCTGGAGCCTCTACGTCAATCTGTTCTTCGCAGCCTTCGCTTTCGTGGCCGGGTTCATCCTGCTCGCCAAGCACAAAGTCGACGTCCGGCCGCGGCTCGACATCCCCGGCACGGTGACCGTCTCCGCCGCGTTGTTCGCCATCGTCTACGGTTTCGCTCACGCCGAATCCGACGGCTGGTCAAACAACGTCACCATCGCGTTCTTGGTCGCCGGTGTCGTGTTGCTCGGAGCGTTCTTCGCCATTCAGAGGCGCGTCGAGCACCCACTGTTGCCGCTGCGAATCATCCTCGACCGGACGCGCGCAGGGTCGTTCCTCGCCGTCTTCGTCACCGGGGCAGGAATGTTCGCAGTGTTCCTGTTTCTCACGTACTACCTGCAGAACACGCTCGGCTTCACCCCGATCAGCACCGGCTTCGCTTTCATGCCGATGATCGTCTCGCTCATCATCACCGCCACGCTGTCCACCTCGATCGTGCTACCGCGCTTCGGACCGCGTGTGCTGATGACCACCGGCCTCATCTTGGCGGCTGCCGGGATGGGATATCTGACGCAGATCGGAGTCGACAGCAGCTATACGACGCACATCCTGCCCGGCCTTATCGTGATGGGCGCCGGCTTGGGAGCCACGATGGCACCAGCCATGCAGGGCGCTGTCTCGGGAGTCGACCCCGACGACTCGGGAGTCGCGTCGGCGACCGTCAACACGATGCAACAGATCGGCGGCTCCATCGGCACCGCCCTGCTGAGCACCATCGGGGCCACTGCGGCAGCGAACTACGTCACCGACAACGTCGCGACGGCAACCGATGCGCTCGCGCTGCAGGCCAATGCCGAGATCGCCAGCTACACCACCACATTCTGGTGGGCAACCGGCATCTTCCTGCTCGGGGCTGTCATCTCCGCCGTTGTCCTCAAGCCGGGGCTACTACCTGAGGCCCCCGAGGGCGCAGTGGTCGTCGGGCACTAGGCGCTTCGCGCATGTGAGTGGAAATACATAGTGGGACACGTATTTCCACTCACATGCGAAGCAGCTTTTCCGTTGCGGCGAGGAGCACGCAGGTCGCCACCCCGTCCATCGACTTCTCGAGCTCATCGAGCGACGGGAAGCTCGGAGCCAGTCGGATATTGCGATCCTCGGGATCGTTTCGATACGGAAAGGCCGAGCCTGCCGCGGTCAGCGCGATGCCGGCGTCCTTCGCCAGCTCGATGGACCGAGTCGCGGTGCCTTCGAGCACGTCGAGGGAGATGAAATAGCCACCCTTCGGCTCGGTCCACGAGGCGATCTTCGACGCACCTAGGCGGTCGTCGAGGATTTCCAGTACCCGCGCGAACTTCGGCGCCAGGATCTCGCGGTGCTTGGCCATGTGCGCACGGACACCCTCGGCATCACCGAAGAATCGCAGGTGACGCAACTGATTGAGCTTGTCCGGACCGATGCTCTTCTTGCCCAAATGCTGCTGGTACCACTCGAGGTTCGCGTCGGAGCCGCCCAGGAAGCTGACGCCCGCGCCGGCAAAAGTGATCTTGGACGTCGATGCGAAGACGAATGGACGATTGGCATTGCCGGCCTCGGCGGCCCAACCGAGAATGTCGTACGAGGGCGCGAATTCCTCGGTCAGCGGGTGCACTGCATATGCGTTGTCCCAGAACAACCGGAAATCCGGTGCGGCCGCGGGCATCGTCGCCAGCGTGCGCACCACGTTCTCGGAGTACACCGCGCCTGTCGGGTTGGCGTAGTTCGGGACGGCCCACATCCCCTTGATCAACGGATCCGACGCCACCAGCGTGGTGATCTCGGCGATGTCCGGACCGTCGGGAAGCATCGGAATCGGGATCATGTCGATGCCGAAGCTCTCGGTGATCGCGAAGTGGCGGTCATAACCGGGGGCCGGGCACAGGAAGCGAATGTTCGGTTCGGCCGACCACGGCCGCGGGGAGTCGGGCACGCCATGTAGCAGCGCCCACACCACGAGGTCCTGCATGATCTCGAGGCTCGCGTTGTTGCCTGCCAACAGGTTCTCGACGGGAATGCCCAGGAGCTCACCGAAGATTGCGCGAAGTTCCGGCAGACCCGCCAGGCCACCGTAATTGCGGCAGTCGGTGCCCTTGCCGTCGCGGTAGTCGTCACCGGGGAGCGTCAGCAGGTCGGCAGCGAGATCGAGCTGCTCCGGCGAGGGCTTGCCGCGGGTGAGATCGAGAGCGAGGTTCTCGGACTTCAGCTGGGAGTACTTCGCCGTCTGGCGCTCATGCTCCGAGGCGAGCTCCTCATGGTTCATCAACCCCAATTGGGTTTGCGCTGACATGTGGAGCGGCCTTTCCGTGTCGGGGCAGTTCGTGCAGACCCCTGAGCGTCTGGTCCCTGAAAGTAAAGGGGACCCCGCGCACCCGGCAGAGCCCGTTGACCCTTGCTGCCTTCCGGCCCTGGGGGAGTTCACAGGATGCGCGCCGCGCGGGATCCATTGAAGAGTGTAGCCGTCCCCTCCCCGCGGCTCATCGGTCCCCCTCGGCGGCTGCACCCGTGCCGGTTCCCGCCCTACCCCGCCGCACCCGTCCTACCCCGCCGCACCCGTCCCATCCCGCCGCATGAGTCCCACCCCGCCGCATGAATGGCACATTCAAGCCGTCTGGGCGTATGAATGGACCATTCATGCGGTCGCGGCCACCCCCGATACGGTCGCGGCCACCCCCGATACGGTCGCGGCCACCCCCCGAAGCGGTCGCGAGCAGCACCGATGCGGTCGCCGGGTGAGCCCATTTGGGATCTGGAGGGGGTTACCCGGTATGGTGATCCACGGAGGATTCGCCTAGTGGCCTATGGCGCTCGCCTGGAACGCGGGTTGGGTTAACGCCCTCAGGGGTTCAAATCCCCTATCCTCCGCCAGAAACCCCCGCAACTCATCGAGTTGCGGGGGTTTTCTCATCCGCTGCTCTTGTCGGTGGCTGCGTCGACGGTCACCGGCGGCGGCATCCGAGCGTGCGGTCCCGAACCCGAGGCCTGGCAGTTCAAGTTTCAGCCAGGGGACGGAAGCTGTCGGAATTCGGTTCCGGCTGCGCGCCGCGCCGTCTGTAGACCCGCATGAATGTGCCATCACAACGCTCAGACAGTTGCAATGGTCCATTCATGCGGCAAACGGCAAACGGCAAACGGCAAACGGCAAACGGCAAACATCAAACCGGCCAACCGGCAAACAGCAAACGCCAGAACCTCAGCGCGCCGACCACCCTCCGTCCATGGTGTACGACGCCCCGGTGACCATCCCGGCATCCGAGGACGCCAGCCACCCGACCAGGGAGGCGACCTCGGAAGGCTCGACGAGTCGCTTGATCGCACTCTCGGTCAGCATGACCTGCTCGAGCACCTGATGCTCGTCGATCCCGTGTGCCGCGGCTTGATCGGCAATCTGTCTCTCCACCAAAGGCGTTCGGACGTAGCCGGGGTTGACGCAGTTGCTTGTGACACCGCGCCCGCCGCCTTCGAGGGCGGTCACCTTCGACAGTCCTTCGAGGGCGTGCTTGGCGGTGACGTAGGCGACCTTGTACTGCGAGGCTCGCAGGCCGTGCACCGAGGAGACATTGACGATTCGGCCGAACCCACGCGAATACATGCCAGGCAGCACTGCCCGAATCAGCAGGAACGGCGCCTCGACCATCAACGTCTGGATTCGTCGAAATGCTGCGGGATCGAAATCGACTATCGGCGCGACGGTTTGGATCCCGGCATTGTTGACGAGGACGTCGACGTCGAGCGTCAGCTCCTCCAGGGGGGCCGTTTCCAGCAGGTCCACCGCCCAGGCGTCACCGCCCAGTTCCGACGCGAGTTCTTTGGCTGCGACCTCGTCGACGTCGGCGATGGTCACCGTCGCGCCACGCGCAGCCAGTTCGCGCGCGCACGCGGCCCCGATACCGGACGCTCCGCCTGTGACCAGCGCGGAACGTCCGGAAAGGTTCGTCACTTGAGGCCCGCCTTCAACAATTCGGCTTCGGTTGCGAGGTTCTTGGCGTCGGCGAGGTCGATCGTTTCCAGCGCCAGGCCCTTCGTTTCACGCGCTGCGAGAACGGCTATTACGGTGATGGCGCAGGCCCCGGCCAGGTACCACGCGATCGGTACCGCGGAGCTGTACCTGTTCAACAGCCACACCGCGATGATGGGTGCGAGCGAACCGGCCACGATGGACGTCACCTGGTACCCGAGGGACACACCGGAGTAGCGCATCCGCGTCGGGAACATTTCGGCCATGATCGCCGGTTGCGTGGCGTACATGAAGGCGTGGCAGACCAGGCCGATGATGATCGCGGCCATGATGACGGCGTTGTGGCCGCTGTTGAACATCGGGTACGCGAAGAAGCCCCAGGTGCCGGCTGTGATGGCGCCGAACATGTAGACCGGTCGTCGGCCGATGCGGTCGGCCAGCTTGCCGACGAGCGGGATGACTGCGAAGTGCACTGCGTGCGCGACGAGCATCCACCACAGGATCGTCTGGGTATCCGTCCCGACCTCGACCTTGAGGTAGGTGATCGTGAACGTGACGACGAGGTAGTACATGACGTTCTCGCCGAACCGCAGGCCCATGGCCGTGAACACCCCGCGCGGGTAACGCTTGAGCACCTCGAAGACGCCGTACGACGCGGCCTTGATGACCTCGGCCTGCTTCTGCGCCTCGAGGAAGATCGGGGCGTCGGTCACCTTGGTGCGGATGTAGTAGCCGACGAAGACGATGACGGCGGAGAGCCAGAAGGCAACGCGCCAGCCCCAGCTGAGGAAGGCCTCGTCGGACAGTGTGGCGGTGAGGACAAGCAGCACGACGGTGGCGAGCAGGTTGCCGGCGGGCACCCCCGCCTGCGGCCAGCTGGCCCAGAAGCCACGTGATTTGTTGGGACTGTGCTCGGCCACCAACAGCACCGCACCACCCCATTCACCGCCGACCGCGAAGCCCTGGATGAAACGGAGCGCCACGAGGAGGGCGGGGGCCCAGTAGCCGATCTGGTTGAACGTCGGTAGGCAGCCCATGAGGAATGTTGCGCCGCCGACGAGGACGAGACTGAACTGGAGCAGCTTCTTGCGACCGTGTTTGTCACCGAAGTGGCCGAAGACTATTCCGCCGAGCGGTCGGGCGAAAAAGCCGACGGCGTAGGTGACGAAAGCGGCGAGGATGGCGTCGAGCTCGCTGGTGCCGGCTGCGAAGAACACCTTGGAGAAGACCAGGGTCGCGGCGGTTCCGTAGAGGAAGAACTCGTACCACTCGACGATGGTGCCGGCCATCGATGCCCCGACGACCTTCTTGAGCCCGGTGGGGGTGGCGTCCGGGTCCGGGCCTCCCGGTGTGTGTTGGTCGACGCTCATGCTGCTCCCTCAGTGATGTGGCTTCAGTGATGTGGATTCGCAGGCGTGGCGATTGTGACTGCGCCCACATCGAAATCGATAAGCCCGAGTATCGATGCATACAAGTGCGCACCACAATGACCAACAACGCACCCATGATCTGCAAGAATGCACACGTGACTTTCGGTCAGGCAGATTCCGGCAGGCTACCCAGCGCAGACGACCTGCTGATACTGCTCGCTGTCGGCCGTACGGGCAGGTACAACGCCGCGGCCGACATTCTCGGGCTCAACCACACCACCATTTCCCGACGGATCGCCGCCCTGGAAACGAGCCTCGGTGGCCGCGTCCTGGCCAGGTCCGGTAGCGGATGGGAACTGACCGCACGCGGCCGAGACGCGCTGACCGCAGCCGAGAACATCGAAGCGGCGGTCCGATCGTTGATCGGCCCGAACGAAGACGCCGAGGGTGTCGTGCGAGTCTCCGCGACGGACGGCTTCAGCGCGTTCGTGATCGCACCGGCCGTTGCGCAGGTCAGGCGTCGTCATCCGGGGATTTCCGTCGAGATCGTCGCCACCACGCGACGAGCCTCGCAGCAGCGCTCGGGAATGGATGTCGAGATCGTCGTCGGGGAACCACAGGTGCACCGGGCGGAAGCGGTCAAGCTCAGCGACTACTACCTCGGCCTCTATGCCTCGCAGACCTACCTCGACGAAAACGGCACGCCGGAATCCAAGGACGACCTACGCGCCCATCCCCTGGTCTACTTCATCGACTCGATGCTGCAGGTGGACGATCTCGATATCGCACCCGGTTTTGCGCCGTTCATGCGTGAATCGGTGACCTCGACCAATGTCTTCGTCCACGTCGAGGCGACCCGCGCGGCAGCCGGGATCGGCCTGCTCCCCTGCTTCATGGCCGACCGCCACGACGACCTGATCCGCCTGCTCCCACAGGAGGTGGCCGTGCGGTTGGACTACTGGCTGGTCTCGCGAGCGGAGACGCTACGACGACCCGAGGTGGCACACGTCGTCGACGCCATTCGGTCGTCCGCGGCGGCGCAGCAGTCCGCGCTACTCGGCCACCCGGAAAGGACACCGTCGTGACGTCAGGCCGCTTCGCTCCGAGTCCCTCGGGTGACCTGCATCTGGGCAACCTGCGCACGGCGCTGCTGGCATGGCTCTTCGCGCGTTCGACCGGCCGTCGGTTCCTGATGCGCATGGAGGATCTCGATCGCGTCCGCGAGGGCTCCGAGGCCCGGCAACTCGCGGACCTGCGGGCAATCGGGTTGGACTGGGACGGACCGGTGGTGCGTCAGTCGCAGCGCACCGCGCTCTACGAGAACGCGATCGCGTTCCTCACCGCAGCCGGCCTGACGTACGAGTGTTTTTGCACGCGTCGGGAGATTCTCGAGGCGGCGTCAGCTCCGCACGCTCCGGCCGGGGCTTATCCCGGAACCTGCCGGAATCTGACCGACGCGCAGAAATCAGCGCAGACCCGTCCGCCGGCCCTGCGTCTGCGCGCCGAGGTGACCGAATTCGCCGTCGACGACGTCGTGGTCGGAAGGTTTCACGGGCAGGTCGACGATGTCGTGCTCCGCCGTGTAGACGGCGTGCCCTCCTACAACCTCGCTGTCGTCGTCGACGACGGAGATCAGGGGGTTGACCAGGTGGTGCGCGGCGACGACCTGTTGTCGTCCTCGCCGCGTCAGGCATATCTGGCCACGCTGCTCGGCATCACGGTTCCGACCTACGCGCACGTGCCGCTCGCGCTGAACTCGCAGGGAAACAGGCTTGCCAAGCGCGACGGCGCAGTCACGCTCGAGGATCAAGCCGCGCTGGGATTGGGGCCTCGGGACGTGCTCTCGATCATGGCTCAGTCGCTCGAGCTCGCCGCTCCGGACGAGCCCGTCACGGTTGAGCAGCTGCTGCGACGCTTCGATCCCGCCGCACTTCCCCGCACCCCGTGGATTTTCGAGACATAAAGGACGCGATTCTCTCCTGGGGTTTTGTCGTGCTTGGATTGGCGAGTGACAGCTCAGAAATTCGAAGACGCACCCGGAGCCGTGGCGCGATTCGCCCACGTCAGCCGTGGTTACTATCCGACGCTCGTGGCCCTGTTCACGGCGGTCCTCATCATCTCGAATGTGACGGCGAGCAAGGGCGTCGCGTTCTTCGGTGATTCCAGTTTCTTCCTCGGCCCGTTCCAGGTGTTGCCGATCAATACCGACGGCGCATTCTTCCTGTTCCCTCTCGCTTACATCCTCGGCGATGTGCTCAGTGAGGTCTACGGCTTCAAGGCGACCCGACGTGCGATCTATCTCGGCTTCGGGTCGATCATCTTGACGGCGGTGTGCTTCTTCATCGTCATCGAACTCCCGGTGGCGGGCTTCTACGAGAATCAGGAAGCCCTCGAAACGGTGGTCGGGGTCGTGCCACGCCTCGTACTTGCAGGCCTGGCGGGCTATTTCGTCGGGCAGATGCTCAATTCGCTCGTCCTCGTTGCCATCAAGGAACGCACCAAGGAAAAGCACCTGTGGGCGCGCCTGATCGGGTCGACGATCGTCGGCGAGTTTTTCGACACGCTGATCTTCTGCGCCATTGCCGCGGGCGTCATCGGCATCACGACGTGGCACGACTTCATCAACTACGTCATCGTCGGATTCGTCTGGAAGACCCTCGTCGAAATTCTCGTGTTGCCCATTACCTACCAGGTCATCGGCTACATCAAGAAGCGTGAGCCCACCTACCAGCAGCCCGTGAACGCGTAACCACTTTCTCTTTCGAGCAGGGCCCGACCGCACAGCCGGTCGGGCCCTTATTCGTCGCCCGAGCGCGCGTCCCCGACACGTATTACGGCGCCGTCGAAAACTGCGCCATTGACAAATGGCATGGTTAGGGTGAGTCTGATCTCATGACTGAGTCCCACAACGCTCGCGCCGTCGTAACCGGCGCGGGCAGCGGCATCGGCCGCGCCTTCGCACTCGAACTGGCCAAGCGCGGAGGTGAGGTCGTCTGCGCGGACATCTCCCTTGCCCGCGCCGAGGAAACGGTTCGACTCGTCGTCGAGAACGGCGGCACCGCCCACCCCGTCGTCTGCGACGTCGCCTCTCGCGAACAGGTCGAGGACCTCGCCCTCTTCGCCGAACTGACCTTCGGCGCGGCACCCACCCTGGTGATCAACAACGCCGGAGTCGGGATCGGCGGCACACCCGTCGGTGACATCGGATTCGACAACTGGAACTGGGCCCTCGGCATCAACCTGTGGGGCGTCATCCACGGCTGCGAGATCTTCACCCCCGGCATGCGGGCCGCCGGGAAGGGCGGATTCATCAACGTCGCCTCCGCCGCAGGGTTCGCCGCGGCCCCGCTGATGGGCCCGTACAACGTGGGCAAAGCAGGCGTGATGTCGCTGTCGGAGACCATGGCCGCCGAGCTGTCCGGCACCGGCATTCGCGTCACCGTGCTGTGCCCTACGTTCGTCAAGACCAATGTCGCGATCGACGGCCGGATCACCGACACGGGCGCAAAGCTGGCTGGAAAGCTCATGGCGAGCACCGGTTTCAGCCCGGAACGCATCGCCGTGGACACCTTGAACAAGTACGACCGCGGACGCCTCTATGTCGTCCCGCAGATCGACGCCAAGCTCATCTGGCGTCTCAAACGCATCGCACCGGCCCTCTACACCCGCACCCTCGGGCTGCTGGGGCGGTTCGCACCACAGGAATCAACCGAGAAGGCAGGAGTCTGACATGGCGTTCGATTTCGACGACATGCTCGTCAAGATCAAGGACAAGCAGTGGGCGTTGGCCGATATCGACTGGGACGCACCGGGTGCCGAGACCATCAGTGACGAACTGTGGACCAAGCTCAAGCCGTTCATGGCTGACCTGATGTGGATCGAGAACGTCGGTGCGCGCGGCTTCGCGGCCATGGCGCAGAAGGCTCCGACCGACACGCTCAAGGAGATCTACACCTATTTCCATGCCGAGGAGCAGAAGCACGCCAATGCCGAACTCGCGCTGATGCGTCGGTGGGGCATGCTCGACGGCGACGAGATCCCACAGCCCAACGTCAACGTCAAACTCGTCATCGACTGGCTGGACAAGTACTCCGACCAGACCTCGCTGGCCGTCCTCGGCACCGTCATCCCGATGCTCGAGGTCGCGCTCGACGGCGCATTGGTGAAGTTCATCGTCGACGAGATCGACGACCCCGTCTGTCAGGAAGTGTTCAAGAGGATCAACTCCGACGAATCTCGCCATCTCGCAGTCGATTTCCAGGTCATCGAGCTTCTCGGCCATGCCAAGATGCGCAAGATCCTGGTCGAGACCGCCGGCGCCTGGATGAATCCGTCGCTGATCATCGGGACGTTGCGCTACATCCCACTGTTGAACAAGATGCGTGACAACATCGTGGCCATGGGCGTCGATGAGGAGCGCCTCTACACCGCAATGCGTCGATTCAAGAAGGTCGGCGAGAGAAGCGAATTCCCGAATCGCCTACCGATGTACCGCTTCATCAGCTGGCACTCCGGGGTCGTCATCAACCGGGCACATCCGTACCACAAATTCGCCGACTCCCTCGTCAAGATCACCGCCAAATATCCCAAGCGAATGCTGCGGCCCCAGCCGACCTGGTCCAAGGAACTCACCTACGAGCCGGTCGCATGAGCAAGACTGGCCCACTCCCACTTTCGGTCGCCATCATCGGCGGCGGCTTCGCCGGGATCGGCACCGCAATCAGACTCAAGCAGAAGCGCATCGACAACATCGCGGTGTTCGAGCGCGGAACGGCTGTCGGCGGGACCTGGCGCGACAACACCTACCCCGGCGCGGCATGCGATATCCCGTCCCGCCTCTACTCCTACAGCTTCGCGCCCAATCCCGACTGGTCGCACACCTACTCCGGCAGCGCCGAAATCCTGCAGTACATCGAGCGCATGGTCGAAGACTTCGGCGTACGTCCATTCCTGCGGCTCGGCCACAATGTCACCGGTGTGAGCTGGATCGACGCCGAACAGGTGTGGGAGCTCTCGTTCACCGACCAGGTCCCGGTACGAGCACGATCGGTGGTGATGGCCTCCGGCCCGCTCGCCAACGCGAGCTTCCCGTCCATCCGCGGCATCGAATCCTACGAGGGTCACAAGATCCACAGTGCCCGCTGGGATCACGACTACGACTTCACCGACAAGAAGGTGGCTGTCATCGGCACCGGTGCGTCCGGAGTCCAGATCGTGCCCGAGCTCGTGAAGGTCGCGAAATCGGTGAAAGTCTTCCAACGCACGCCCGGTTGGGCTCTGTCGCGTACCAATTTCGCAACCAGCCAGCGCACCAAGGACATCTACCGGCGCTTCCCCGCCACCCAGACGCTCGCCCGCAAGGCCTGGTTCTGGGGACACGAGTCCGTCGCGCTCGGGGTGGTCTGGAATTCGCCACTGACCCGCGTCGTCGAAGGCGTCGGAAAAATGCATCTCCGACGCCAGGTCAAGGACCCCTGGCTGCGACGCCAGCTCACCCCGGACTTCCGTGCCGGGTGCAAGCGGCTGCTCATGACGAGCGCCTTCTACCCCGCGCTGCAGAAGGACAACTGCACGTTGGTGACGTGGCCGATCGCCAGGTTGGCGCCGAAGGGAATTCGCACCGTCGAGGGCATCGAGCATCAGGCCGACGTCATCGTCTTCGCGACCGGGTTCGATGTGTCCAAGACGGGTACGCCGGTACCCGTCACCGGTCGAGATGGGCGCGTGCTCGCCGACGAGTGGAGCTCAGGCGCCAAGGCCTACAAGTCGATCGCGGTCTCGGGCTACCCGAACATGTACTTCACGTTCGGCCCGAACTCGGGACCGGGCCACAGTTCGGCGCTGGTGTACATGGAAGCTCAGATCGACTATCTCGTCGACGCGATCTCCTACGGACTCGCCCGCGAGGCCGTGTTGGACGTGCGAGCGGACCGTCAACTCGACTACAACACCGATCTGCAGCGACGCCTGCAGAAGACGACGTGGAACTCGGGCTGCTCGAGCTGGTACCTCACCGAGGACGGATTCAACGCGACGATGTTCCCCGGCTTCGCGAGCCAGTACGTCGGCCAGCTCGCCGAGGTCGATTACGACGATTACACGGTGACGCAGTACCTACCGTCGGCGTCGGCGTCCCGCCTGGACGCTACCGTGTAGCAAAGCAGTCGTGCCGGCGGGAGGGCCTTTTCAGGTGGAGTATCGGATCGATGAACTTGCCCAGGCCGCCGGCACGACCACGCGCAACGTCCGCGCGTACCGCGAGCGTGGCCTGCTGCCACCGCCCGAGAAGCGTGGCCGTGTGGGGATCTACGGCGACTCGCACCTGGCCAGACTGCGTTTGATCGATCTCTTGCTGCAGCGCGGTTTCACCACCTCACACATCGGCGACTTCATCACGGGGTGGGAGAATGGCAAGGATCTAGCCGAGGTGCTGGGGCTGCAGAACGCCGTCACCGAGCATTGGTCCACCGACGATTCGCTCGAGATTCCGATGTCGCTGGTAGATGAGTTCCTCGGCGGGAGCGAGCAGTTGGGACGTCTGGAGGCACTCGGTCTGGTTCGCATGGAAGGTCAGACGTGTGTGTTCACCGACCGTGAACTCCTCGAAGGCATCATGTCCCTGTCCGAGTTCGGCTTTCGTATCGGAGCGCTCATCGATGTGCACGAGCGGATCCACCGTGCGATCGACGGCATCGCCAAGGACATGATCGCCACCGCGAAGGGCCATATCGTCGACGAGCACGGCGACGGTTGGCTACCCGGCGAGGACGAGGTCGGCTCGACGACGGACATGCTCGATCAGCTGCGTGAACTCGCGGTGCGGTCGGTCAACTCGCTCCTCGCGCGCAGCCTCGACGACAACCTGCAGCGCGAACTCGGCGACTACCTCACCGTAGCGATGGAGTCGAATAGAAGCGGCCCAGAAACTCGTCCTTGAACTCGTGAAAACTGCCCTGCAGGATCGACGCTCGAATATCGTCGACCAGTTTCACTGTGAATCGTTCGTTGTGGATGGTGCACAGCGTGGAAGCCAACATTTCCTTCGCCTTGAACAGGTGATGGATGTAGGCCCTGGTGTAGTGCGCGCACGTGTAGCAGTCGCAGTTCTCGTCGATCGGCGTGAAATCTCGGCGGTGCTTGGCAGTATTGATGTTGAACCGCCCCGTCGGGACGTAGATTGCCGCATTGCGCGCCACGCGTGAGGGATTGACGCAGTCGAAGGTGTCGGCGCCGTTCTCGATGGCAGTGAAGAAGTCGTCCGGCTCGCTGATGCCCAGCATGTGCCGCGGCTTGTGTTCGGGCAGTTCCTCGTTCACCCACCGGGTGATGGTGCCGAGATTCTGCTTCTCGAGTGCTCCCCCGATGCCGTAGCCGTCGAAACCCCGCCCGGTCTCCCCGGTGATGGTCTCGAGATCGTGAGCGGCCTTGCGGCGCAGATCCTCGTACTGCGCGCCCTGCACCACCCCGAACAGCGCCTGATACGGCTTGCCGACGCGTTCGGCGGTGAGCCGCTCGTGCTCGAGCACACAGCGCTCCGCCCAGGCCTGGGTGCGATCGACCGACAACTCCTGGTACCCGCGGGTGTTCATCAGAGTGGTGAGCTCGTCGAACGCGAACATGATGTCGGCGCCGAGCCGATGCTGAATCTGCATCGACACCTCGGGGGTGAAGCGGTGACGCGAACCGTCCAGATGCGATTTGAAGGTCACCCCGTCATCGTCTACGTGTGCGAGCCGTTCCTTGCCCTCGGCGATGACGTGGTCGGATTCGACGCGGTCCACCTCCATCGAGATGACCTTCTTGAAGCCCACCCCGAGTGACATCACCTGAAAGCCGCCGCTGTCGGTGAACGTCGGGCCGTCCCAGTTCATGAACGCACCCAGACCGCCCGCCTCGTCGACGATGTCCGAACCCGGTTGCAGGTACAGGTGGTAGGCGTTGGCGAGCACGGCCTGGGCGCCGAGTTCCTTCATCGCCTCCGGCAGGACCGCTTTGACCGTCGCCTTGGTGCCGACGGCGATGAACGCGGGAGTCGCGATGTCGCCGTGCGGGGTGTGGATCGTCCCCGTGCGACCGAGGCGGTCGTCGAGGCGGGTGTCGATACTGAAGAACGGGTCGTTCGGGGAGCTCACGGGCCCACCCTATGCGCTTCGCACATGTGCGCGGAAATACGTGTCAGGTCATGTATTTCCGCGCACATGCGCGGAGCGCCTAACTGAACTGCGAGGAATACAGCCGCTGGTACGCCCCGCGCTTCCTGAGGAGCGAATCGTGGTCGCCCTGCTCGACGATGTGGCCGTCCTCCATGACGACGATGAGATCGGCGTCGCGAATGGTGGAGAGCCGGTGCGCGATGACGAAACTCGTCCTGTCGCTGCGCAGGGCCGCGGTGGCCTTCTGCACGAGCAGTTCGGTACGGGTGTCCACCGAGCTGGTGGCCTCGTCGAGGATGAGGATCAGCGGCTTGGCGAGGAAGGCCCGGGCAATGGTGATCAGCTGCTTCTCACCTGCACTGACATTGTTGCCCTCCTCGTCGATGAGGGTGTCGTACCCGTTCGGCAGGGAGTGGACGAACTTGTCGACGTAGCTGACCCGTGCGGCCTCGAGAATTTCCTCCTCCGATGCGCTGGGGTCGCCGTAGGCGATGTTGTCGCGAATGGTGCCGCCGAAGAGCCAGGTGTCCTGCAATACCATGCCGGTTCGCTCGCGCAGCTCGTCGCGAGTCATCTCGCGGGTGTCGACTCCGTCGATGGTGATACGGCCGGAGTCGATCTCGTAGAACCGCATGATCAGGTTGACCAGCGTCGTCTTTCCGGCACCGGTCGGGCCGACGATGGCGACGAGATGTCCGGGTTCGGCGACGAGGGAGAGGTCCTCGATCAGCGGCTGGTCGTCGTGGTAGCGGAAGGAAACGTTCTCGAACGAGACCCGGCCGGTGTCGACTGCGGGAACACGCGCGTCCGCAGGGTCGGGCTTCTCGTCCTCGGCGTCGAGCAACGTGAAGATGCGCTCGGCGGACGCGACGCCCGACTGGACGAGGTTGACCAGTGCACCGACCTGGGTGAGGGGCTGGGTGAACTGACGCGAGTACTGGATGAACGCCTGCACCTCACCCAAACTGATGGTGCCCGACGCCACCCGCAGGCCACCGACCACCGCGATGATGACGTAGTTCAGGTTTCCGAGGAACATGATGGTCGGCATGATCATCCCGGAGATGAACTGGGCGCGGAAGCTCGACTGGAACAGCTTGTCGTTGCGCTCGCCGAATTCGCGTTCGACCTCGGCCTGACGGCCGAACGCCTTGACCAGCTCGTGCCCGGTGTAGGTTTCCTCGATCTGACCGTTGAGCTTGCCGGTGTGCTTCCACTGGTCGACGAAGTGCGGCTGCGAACGTTTGGCGATGACCGCGGTGACGGCGAAGGAGGCCGGCACGGTCAGCAGTGCGACCAGTGCCAGCAGCGGCGAGATCCAGATCATCACACCGAGGATGCCGAGCACGGTCAGCACGCCGGTGATCAGCTGGCTCAGTGTCTGTTGCAGGCTGGTGGAGACGTTGTCGACGTCGTTGGTCACCTTGCTGAGAAGCTCACCGCGCGTGTGGGAGTCGAAGTATTTCAGCGGCAGTCGGTGGACCTTCTTCTCGACGCTGGCACGCAGGTTGCGGATGGTGCGCTGCAGAGCGATGTTGAGCATGTATCCCTGCGCCCACGCGAGCAGTGAGGACGCCACGTACAGCACCAGCACGAAGATCAGCACCCAGCCGACGGCGGAGAAGTCGATGCCGACGCCCGGAACGACGTCCATGCCGGAGACCATGTCGGCGGTGGTGTTCTGGCCGTCGGCTCGAAGTTCCGCAATCGCTTGGTCTTTGGACAAGCCAGCGGGCAGCTGTTCGCCGACCACACCGTTGAAGATCAGGTTGGTGGCGTGGCCGAGCACCGACGGCGCGGCGACCGTCAGCACGACGCTGGCGATCGCGAACACCAGAATCACACCGAGCAGCACCTTCTCGGGGCGAAGCAACCCGAGGAGGCGTTTGAGCGAGGGCTTGAAGTTCAATGCCCTCGTGCCCGGCACGGGCGCCTTCGGGGCAATGCTGGGGGCGGCCGGCGCACTGGGAGGTCCGGGGGCGCCCTGGGTGGGCGAGGCTACGGGGCGCGTCACGCTACTGCCACCGCATGCTGGGAGTCGACGATTTCGGCGTACGTCGGGCAGGTGGCGATCAGGTCCTCGTGCTTACCCAGTCCGACGGGCTTGCCGTCGTCGAGGACGAGGATCTGGTCGGCGTCGACGATCGTCGAGACACGTTGAGCGACAACGATCATGCAGGCATCTTTCATCACTGGCGCGAGCGCGGCTCGCAGTCTGCGGTCGGTGGTGAGGTCGAGTGCGGAGAACGAATCGTCGAACAGGTAGATGCTGGGCCGTCGCACCAGCGCCCGAGCGATCGCGAGCCGTTGCCGCTGGCCACCGGAGACGGTGGTGCCGCCTTGAGAGACGGCAGTCTCGAGCCCGTCGGGCATCTTCCGTACGAAATCCGCACCCTGGGCTATCTCGAGCGCGTCCCACAGTTCCTCGTCGGTGGCATCGCTCTTGCCGTACCGCAGGTTGGAGGCGATGGTTCCCGAGAACAGGAAGGGCTTCTGCGGGATCAGACCGATCTCGGCGCGCAGGGCGTCGAGATCGAGATCGCGTATGTCCGTTCCGCCGACTAGCACCTGGCCTGCGGTGACGTCGATCAGGCGCGGAATCAGGTTCACCAGCGTCGACTTTCCCGATCCGGTGCCGCCGATGACGGCGGTGACCTTGCCCGGTTCGGCGCGAAAATTGACGCCGGAGAGGACTGGGAATTCCGCACCCGGGTAAGAGAATTCGGCGTCGCGCAGCTCCACGATGCCCGGCGAGGTCGCGAACGGCTTCGGCTCTGTCGGCAGGACCACCGAGGATTCGGTGGCGAGTACCTCGCTGATGCGGTCGGCGCACACCGAGGCGCGCGGGACCATCATCGCGATGAACGAGGCCATCATCACCGACATGAGAATGAGCATGATGTAGCTGAGCAGCGCCGAGAGCGCACCGATCTCCATGGTGCCCTCGTTGATGGCATGGCCACCGAACCAGATGACCGCAACACTGGTGACGTTGCTGATCACCATCACGACCGGGAACATCAGGGCCATGAGGCGGCCGACATGCAGAGCAGCTGAGGTCAGCGAATCGTTCGCAACGGCGAAGCGGTCGATCTCGAAGCGCTCGCGCACGAAGGCACGGACGACGCGGATGCCGGTGATCTGTTCGCGTAGAACGCGGTTGACGGCGTCGATGCGTACCTGCATCGCCCGGAATCCCGGCACCATACGTGCCACGATGAGCCCCATCGACAGGGCAAGACCGGGGACGGCGATCAGCAGAATCCAGGACAGCCCCAGATCCTCGCGGAGCGCCATCACGACGCCTCCGATGCACATGATCGGCGCCATCACCACGATGGTGAAGCCCATGACGATCAGCAACTGCACCTGCTGAACGTCGTTGGTGTTTCGGGTGATCAGCGAAGGCGCACCGAACCGGCCGACTTCGCGCGCCGAGAAGGTTCCGACGCGGTGAAGAATCGCCTTGCGAAGATCCCGGCCTGCCCCCATTGCCGATTTGGCGCCCAGCAGCACCGCCGAGACCGAGCACACGATCTGCACGAGAGAGACGACGAGCATCCACGCGCCGGTGGAGAGGATGTAACCGGTGTCGCCCCGTACTACCCCGTTGTCGATGATGTCGGCGTTGAGGCTCGGCAGGTACAGGGCGGCGCCGGTGGCCACGAACTGCAGCGCGATGAGGCCTGCGATCGCGCGTTTGTACGGTGCCAGATATGTCTTCAGCAGCGGGATCAGCATGATGGCCGAAGATTACTCGTACACATGACTCACAGTCTCCACGTTTCTCGGTACGAACTCGAGTCCTCGGCCATCACGCCAGGTCACACGGTTGCGGGTTGCGCTGGGTCGGCGTCCGGTTCTCCCTTGGGAGCGGCCTTCTGCAGCTTCGCACCTTCGATGTCGACGTCCGGCAGGATCCTGTCGATCCATTTCGGCAGCCACCAGGCCTTGTCGCCGAGCAGAGCCATCACCGACGGAATGATGACCATTCGGACGATGAAGGCGTCGAAGAACACAGCCGCGGCAAGCGCGAACCCGATCGACTTGATGAACGAGTCCGGTTCGGCCATGAACGCTGCGAAGACGGACATCATGATGACCGCGGCCGAGGTAACCACGCGGGCCCCGTACTTGAAGCCGTTGACCACGGCCTCCTTGGCCGGCGCACCGTGCACGAACTCCTCACGCATGCGGGAGACCAGGAACACTTGGTAGTCCATCGCCAGGCCGAACACCACACCGATGAGGAAGATCGGCATGAAGCTGACGATCGGCTGCGGGTTACTGATCAACCCGAGCCCACCTTCCTGGAAGATGAACACCGTTGCGCCGAAGGTGGCGAGCACGCTCAGCAGGAAGCCGAGCGTCGCCGTCAATGGCACGAGGATCGAGCGGAACACCAGCATCAGCAGTAGGAACGCGAGTCCGACGACGACGGCAAGGTACGGCACGAGCGCGTCCTGCAGTCGTTCCGAGACGTCGAGTTCGAGCGCTGTCTGACCGGTGACTCCGTAGGTGACGCCGTCGGTCTCGGCAAAGCCCGGTTCGGCGGCCCGAAGATTGGCGACCAAGTCCTTCGTGGTGTCACTGTTGGGCGTACTCGCTGGGGTGACGAGTATCTGAGCGGTATCGCCCGCTTCGTTGACAGCAATGATCTGCGCGTTGGTGACGTCGTCTTCCTCGTAGATCGAGTCGACGAGGCGACCGAAGCCGGCCTCGCGATCATCGTCGGCGAGGCCGGTGGCATCGGCGATGACCAGCAGCGGTCCGTTCCTACCAGGCCCGAACCCGTCCTCGATGAGGTCGTATGCCTGACGCGCCGGGGTGGACGGGTCGGCGGTGGCAGTGCTCGGCAGCGCCAACGACAGCCCGGTGACGGGACCAGCGATGACTGCCAGCAGCACGACGCCGGCGATGAGACCGACCGCGGGACGCTTGACCAGTGCGCGAGCCCACCGCAGGCCGTTCGTCGGCGGTGCGTTGGGGTCTTCTGGATCGGTGGTGTTGACGAACTTGATCTTCCCGGCGAACGCCTTGCCCTTGAACAGCCCGAGCATGGCCGGCAGGAAGGTCAGTGCGATGAGCACGGCGATCAAGACGGCAAGACCAGCCGCGTAGCCCATCTGGGACAGGAACGGAATTCCGACGACGCGCAGCGCCACCAGGGCGATGATGACGGTGGCACCGGCGAACACGACTGCGGACCCGGCGGTGCCGACCGCACGACCGACTGCTTCTTCTCGGTCGTCGGTCAACGACAGTTCGTGCCGGTAGCGCGCGAGAATGAACAGGGAGTAGTCGATAGCGACAGCGAGACCGATCATGACAGCGAGGATCGGTGTGAATGACGTCAGGCTCGCGAATCCCGATGCGGTGGTGATCGTCAGGCTGGAGATGCCGATGCCGACGATGGCAGTGATCAGCGGCAGACCAGCTGCGACCGCGGAACCGAACATGATCAGAAGTACGACGGCGGCAACAGCGAGACCGACGAGCTCGGACGTGCCGCCCGGCGGAGATCCATCCTGGGCGACGGTGCCACCGATGGCCACTGTCAGTCCTGCATCGCGGGCGGGCGCGGCGGCGTCACCGAGCTCGGTGCGCAGTTCGTCGGTGACGTCGGCGAGGTCGCCGCTGATCGGAACGTCGATGATGCCGATGTTGCCGTTCGGGGAGAGCGGCGAGAGAGCCGCAGCGTTGGCAGCTGCGACGTCGGGGGCTGTGCCGGCCTCTGTCGCCTTTTCGTTGTATTGCTCGACGATGGACTCGTTGCCGGCCACCGGGTTGGCGAGCGGCTTTTCGCCACCGGGCTTCACCGACGGATTTACCTCGTCGATCTTGTCGATTTCGGCGATCGTTGCGTCGATCGCGGCTGTGTAGGCGGGCGTGTCGAGGCTTTCACCCTCGGGAGCGGCGAAGACGTATTGAGCCGAGACGGCATTGAGTGGATCCTCGGCGCTACCGAAACGTTCGCTCTGCAGGTCGAGGGCCGCCTGCGCCGGCGTGCCGGGGATGGAGAACGAGTTGGCGGTCGGGCCGGAGAGGGTCGCTGCTCCGACGCCTGCCAGGACCAGGATCGTCAGCCACGTGGCGAGGACGATTCCTTTTCGCCGGTAGGCGAGTTTTCCGATTCGATACAGATAGGTGGCCACGGGTCAGCTCCTGAAGTTGTTTCTCGGTGCGCGCGGGTCCGGGAGTCCGGCCTGCAGTTGATCGAATGCGTCCTCGACGAGCTCTTTGGGTGAAAGGTCTCCTTCTGGGTGGTTGGACCAGATGGTCAGAGCAGTAGTGATGGCGTTGCCCACCACTACCTGCAGGAGGTTCGGGTAGAGGTCTCGGTCGATGTCGGTGCCGGTGCGCTCGGCAATCGCCTCGCCGAGAACTCGGGTCAGTGAGTGGTGAACCTCGAGTTTGCGAGCCATCACGCCCGGGTTGGCCTCGACCAACTGGGCGACGGCGAAGGTCTCGGCCAGGTCGCGGTGGGGGTCGGTGACGATGGACAGTGCGACGTGTCGCAGTGACGCCCAGATGGGCTCGTCGGCCGGCCTTTCCCGCAGCATGTCGAACCACTCGAGGGCGGATGCCTCGATGTGGTGCAGGACTGCTTCTTCCTTGTTGGCGAAATAGTTGTGGAAGGTACGGGTGGAGACGCCCGCCGCCGCAGCGATGGCGTCGGCGGTGACCGCATCCAGTCCCCTGTCCTTGGCGAGCGTGACAGCCGCCAGGCCGAGCGCATCACGGGTGGCGGCCTTCTTCTGATCACGAAGGCCGGACGGGGGAACGGTCACGCATCCCACGGTACTGATCTTGCAGAGTTCTGCAATATTGCGTGAATGCGCATCATTGTAGATTGCGTCACAGTGCTGGCTACGTGGTAATGCGTGTCATAGCTGGCGACGTGCCCACGCCGACGGGTCGGCTGTCAGTTCGAGCACGAACGCGGGCACATCATCGGCGACGATATCGGCCAGCGAGACCTTCTCGAGCACCTCACGCATGTTCACCCGTACTGCCAGCCACACCAGCTGCAACTGTTTCGCCGGCGCCGAGTACTCCACATCCTCCGGACGCTGCCCACGCACCGACGCCAGCGGACCTTCGACGGCTCGAATGACGTCGGCTATGGAAATGTCGGCGGCAGGACGAGCCAGCCAGTAGCCACCGTCGGGCCCGCGCCGACTGCGAACCAGCTCGGTTCTGCGCAGATCCGCCAACACTGACTCGAGGAACTTGTGCGAGACCCCCATCGCGGACGCCAGCGCCTCCGCCTTCCCCGCAGCCCCGTCGGCGGCCGCCAGCTGGAGCAGCGTCCGTACGGCGTAGTCCGCTTTGGCGCTGATGTGCACTTCGGTGTCCTTTCTGCAACGCCATGACCTGAAGCCGCGTTACAATTGCAAGGCAAGTGTCACGCAAAGGAGCGGTCGGATGTTCGATTGGGTCGATTCTGCCTGGAACTCACTTCCGGAACCGCTACGCGATCCTGTTGCCCTCGCGATCCCCGCATTCGTGGTGCTCCTCGCTATCGAGTGGTGTGCTGCGGCACGCCTGGAAGACGGCGAACCTGGGAGCTACAAGGCCTCGGACGCCCGGGCCAGCCTCGGCATGGGAGTGGTGTCGATAGCCACGACAACAGCCTGGAAGACACTGGCCCTGTTCGGTTACGCAGCGCTGTACGCCTACGTCGCGCCGTGGCAACTGCCCGCAGACGCCTGGTACACCTGGGTGATCCTCATCCTCGGCGTCGACTTTCTGTTCTACGCCTATCACCGCATCGCGCACCGAACCCGCATCATCTGGGCAACGCATCAGGCTCACCATTCGAGCGAGTACTTCAACTTCAGCACCGCCCTGCGTCAGAAGTGGAACAACAGCGGCGAGATCGTCATGTGGCTTCCCCTGCCCCTCCTCGGAGTGCCGCCGTGGATGGTGTTCGTCGGGTTCTCCATCAACCTCGTCTATCAGTTCTGGGTCCACACCGAGCGAATCGGCACACTCCCCCGACCGATCGAGTTCGTGTTCAACACCCCCTCGCACCACCGCGTCCACCACGGGCGTGATCCGCAGTACCTGGACAAGAACTACGGCGGGATGCTCATCATCTGGGACCGCATGTTCGGCACGTACGCCGACGAGGTCTCCCGTCCCCACTACGGCCTCACCAAGCCGGTGAACACGTACAACATCTGGACTCTCCAGACACACGAATACCGCTCCATCGCAAGGGATGTAGCGGCATCGCGGTCATGGAAGAATCGGCTCGGGTTCGTCCTCGGACCACCGGGGTGGGCGCCGAACGAGTCGAGGACGAAGGAAGCTACTCCGAGTTCAAACTGATCAGGAAGTCGACCGATCCCGAATCCTCGACCGTGACGAATCCCAGCGACGGTGGTTCGATTCCGAAGTCGGCCCAGGTGGTGGGAATGCTGCCCGACGCGATCAGCGTGTCACCGGACTGCAGCACCTCCATCTCGACGGAGACCGGACGAGACTGATCCTTGAGCGTCAACGTCCCCTCGGCCGTCACCGTCGTCGTAATTCCGTCGTCGGGAATCGAGGACAGGTCGACGGGCGAGTCGAACGCGAACGTCGCCGTCGGATAGGTCGCGGTCTCGAAGATGTTGCCCCGGAACTGGCCGTCGCGGCGGTCATTGTCGGTGGTGATCGAGTCTGTCGTGACGAGAACCTCGCCCGCGGTGACGGTGTCGTTCTCGATCGTCACCTCGCCGCTCACATCGGTGGTCGATCCGACCACCGTCACCTCGGCTCCGTTGAGAACCTCGTCGACGGTGTATCCCGCCGCTGTTGTGTTGGCCTCATCGCCCGGCACGATGGTCCAGGTCCCGTCGATGTTGTCGGTCGTCGCGGCCTGCGCACCGGATGTCGACACGGTCGCCGCGGGGGCGTCGGATTCGGCGATGAACTTTCCGTAAGCCCACGGACCTACTGTTACACCAAGTGCGACAAGAACAACGACGATTGCGCCGACTATCCACCATTTCTTTGTCATGGCCGCCAATGCTAGTTGCACCTTCAACACGAGTGAAGATGCTGCGCCTGGCAACTTCCTGAGAGATTTGTCCGGGTCGGTCGGCGCGTGGGGCGACTTGATTGTCGGTACAGATCGCGTAGGAAGTGGAATGCTCGTGACAGTCGAACGAGGTGGTGACACGATGCCGGAAGACGCACGCCTGGTGCATCTCGCTATCGGCACGGCGGTGACGGCCGGAGCCGCGGCCCGTGGGGCTCTCCGGCTCATGACCCGACTGCCCGGAATGTCGGGCCCGATCGACACGATCGCCCGGCGCGGCGAACGCACCGTAGTTGCCGCAACCGTCGTCGCCGACGCGCTCCTCCGTGCGACCGTCGTCAAAATTGTTGCAGCCGCATTGGACGAGATCGACTTGACGCGGCTCATCCGCGAAAATGTCGACATCGACGCCATCATCGAAGGCGTCGACCTGGACCGAGCCGTCGCACAGGTGGATCTCGACAAGGCTGTGGCGCGAGTGGACTTGGATGCGGCCGTAGCCCGGGTGGACCTCGACAAAGCGGTGGCACGGGTCGACATCGAAGCGGTGGTCGACGGGGTGGATCTGGACCGACAAGTCTCCAGAGTCGACCTCGATGCGGCGATCGGACGCGTCGACCTGATTGCTCTCGCGAACTTCGTCATCGACGGCGTCGATCTGCCGGAAATCATAAGGGAGTCGACCGGATCGCTCTCCGCCGAGGCAGTGCGAGGCGTTCGCAGCCAAGGCATGCAGGCCGACGATGCAGTGACGCAGTTCGTGGGCCGACTTTTCGGGCGTGACGGCAGGCCGAGCACATGACGCATCCGCATCCTCGGATCGAGGAGTTGCGTCCGGCCCGGAATCGTCACTCGAGGCGTAGCCGCGGTGATCGATCTCGCAGTCGTTGGCGCGCTGATGGGTTCGGTGTACATCGGATCGGTGTTTGTGCAGTTGCTCTTCGATCCGCAGTCGTTCAGCTTCCAGACTCCGGCGGTGTTCATGTCGGTGTCGGTGCTCGTCATCATCTCGATCGCATATTTGACGACCTGTTGGGCAACGACCGGTCGCACGGTCGGCGCAATTCTGATGGGGGTCCGCCTTGTCTCCCCGCGCCACGGGGTGCTCCGGTGGCCGCTCGCCTTGCTGCGGGCAGTGCTCTGTGTGTTGTTCGCGTTCGGGCTGTTGTGGGTGGCCGTCGACCGCAGGAGAAGATCGTTGCAGGACATCGTGCTCCGGACATCAGTGGTGTATGACTGGCAACCCAACGCCGGGTTGATCGACCCGCACACCGCTATTGGACACTAGAGACATGGACCCGGTCGAAGCCCTCCGCGAGATCGCCTACTGGCTCGAGCGCTCGCGTGCCGACACCCACCGAGTCAAGGCGTATCGCAGGGCAGCCGAGGTGGTCGAATCTCTCTCCGCAACAGAACGATCGGAGCGCGCACGCACAGACACATGGTCTGCGCTCCCGGGCATCGGTGCGAAAACCTCGCTCGTCATTCGCCAGGCCGTAGCCGGTGGCGTCCCCGAATACCTCGCCGAGAGGCGCGCCGAGGCGCAACCGATCGGGGACAACGATCTCCGATCGGCTCTCAAAGGCGACCTGCACACCCACTCGAACTGGTCCGACGGTGGCAGCCCCATCGAAGAGATGATGCGGACCGCCGCCCGCCTCGGCCACGAGTACTGCGCGCTCACCGACCACTCCCCCCGGTTGACGGTAGCCAACGGTCTCACCGCGGAGCGGCTTCGCCGTCAACTGGACGTCGTTGCCGCACTCAACATCGAACTGGCGCCGTTCCGCATCCTCACCGGCATCGAAGTCGACATCCTCGACGACGGGAGCCTCGATCAGGACGAGGATCTGCTCGCGCAACTCGACATCGTCGTGGCCAGTGTGCATTTGAACCTCCGAGCCGATTCCGAAACGATGACGCGGAGGATGGTCAATGCGGTGGCCAATCCGCACGTCGACGTACTCGGCCACTGCACCGGCCGACTCGTGCAAGGTGGCCGCGGTACCCGCCCGGAATCGACCTTCGATGCCAACGTCGTGTTCGAGGGCTGCGTGCAGTACGGCACCGCCGTCGAAATAAATGCCCGACCGGAGCGTCAGGACCCGCCTAAACGGCTGATCGACGTCGCCCTCGAACGCGGTTGTCTGTTCGCCATCGACACCGACGCGCACGCTCCCGGTCAGCTCGACTGGCAGGGCTACGGATGTGTACGCGCGGAGGACCGCGGCGTGCCTGCCGAGCGCATCGTCAACACCTGGGCCGTCGACGACCTTCTCGCCTGGGCTGCCGCGTGAAATTTGGCCGTACCGCAGCCCTGTTCATGACCCTGATCACCCTCGTCGGATGCAGGACGGCCGCAGGAGTTTCCACACTCCCTGTCGAACCGCCGCTGCCACTCACTCTTGTGCCGGTACCGTCCGCCACCCCGATCCGGCTCGTCTACGGCCCCGACGTCGACAACGTCGGCGAGCTGTACCTGCCGGACAACGACGCCGATTCCGTCCCCGTGGTGGTGATGGTGCACGGCGGCGGATGGCTTTCGAAGCCCGACATGACTCACTTCCGACCCCTCGCGGAGGCCGTCGCCGAACGCGGGATCGCCGTGTGGAACATCGAATATCGACGCGAACGCAACGACTACAAAGACACCCTCACCGACATCGACAACGCCATCGACATCCTCGCGACCACCGCCCAGGAAGCAGCGGGCGGGCGGCTCGATCTCGACCGCGTTCAGGTTGCCGGACACTCGGCCGGCGGACAGCTCGCAGCCTGGGCCGCCAGTAGACACACGCTGCCCGCCTCGGCTCCGTGGGCGCAACCACGAGTCAAACCCCGCAACGCGACGATCATGGCCGGGGTCTTCGACATGGCCCGCGCAGCACGCAGCGAAGGCGACAGATTCGTTCCCCGCTTCCTCGGGGGCATGCCGGACGACATTCCCGAGCGCTACGCCCTCGCCTCACCCATCCGACATCTGCCTACGGATGTCACCATCACTGCCATCCACGGCGACACCGACAAGACAGTATCCGCGGGTCAGAGTCTGGACTACATCGAAGCTGCCCGGTTGGCCGGCGACCGGGCGGAATCGATCATCCTGCCGGGCGTCGGGCATGGCGACTTCCTCGATCCCCGCTCGATCGCTTGGTCGACCACCGTCGACACCATCACCGCGCACGCCGAATCCTAGCGCCGCTGCTGACGCGACCTCGCACCCTTTTTGCCGAGTGCGCACCCGCGCTCGGACCCGAGCGCGGGTGCTAGCCCAGCAGAAACGGTGCGAGCTCAGGAGTGCAAGCGGCGACCGAGGATGTACTGCGCCGTGAGCGCAACCGACCGGTCCTCGTCGTGAGTGAGATCGGTGAGCGCCCGAGTCGCTGCAGCTCCCGGGATGTCCGCGAGGCCCTGCGTCACGCGTAGACGTGATTGGCTTTCCACAGCTCGTTCGACCAGCCGCGAGACGATCCCATCCGCAGTCTCACCGCTCGCCAGCCCACCGAGCGCATCTGCCGCATCGACATCGTTGGTGCCCGCGATGACCATGTCGATCAAAGTCGGGATTGCATCGACGACACCCCGCGCCCCGAGCGCCAGCGCCGCGCAGCGCCGAACAACATCGTCAGCACTCGCCAGTGCGTCGTGCAGCACCGCGGTGGCGTCCTCGTGCGGGATCTCGGCGATCGTCTCGACGGCACGGCGTCGCACCTGCGGGTCCGGCGAGTCGAGGCCCTGACGCAGCAGCGCCAACCCGTCGCCATCCGACTGAGCCAACGCCCACCGCAGCGCGCCGGCGACGTTGGGTGCGGGCTCCCGCAACACCGCCTCCGCGAGCGCATCCGGCGCCAGGCCGGTCGAGGACAACGCCGCCGACTGACGTTTGCCGGCGCTCACCGACCCCAGGTCCTGCAGCAGAGCGACGACGCTCAGCACGTCCTCCCAGTCGGCGGGGTCGGCGTCGCCCACACGGCGCAATCTGGTCAGCAACTCAGTCTCCCTGCGCAGACGCGCTTCCGTCTGGCGGATCAACTCGTCGACGAGTCCCGAGGTCGCGAAGCCGGGGTCGTCGAGCGCGCGTCCGATATCGCGCAACGACAACCCCAGCGATCGCAATGACTCGACGTGGAAGATTCGACGGGTGTCTGCGTCCGAATACTCCCGGTAGCCGGTACCGCTGCGCCCCGACGGCCGAACCAGCCCGAGGGCGTCGTAATGCCGGAGCATGCGGGCACTGACACCCGATCGCCGAGCCACGTCACCGATCAACATCCCTGTATCTAACTATCTTGTCCGAGGGCGCTGACGCGCTTGGCCATCTCGATATCCAATTCGAATCCCGCGTCAGGATCTCGGAGCAACCTCTCGGTGGCGATGGCGTGAGCTCGGGCACGCACATTCCGATGAGGCCCTCGCAGCACCGGCTCGATCACATCCCCCAGCGCGAGGAGTGCCCGGCTGAGGCTCAGTTGCATTTCACGCGAGCCGCGCCCCAGCTGCGTCGACAGCATCGTGGCCAATGGCAGTCGCTGAGCTTGCGGAACCAGAACAACCGCGGCCCGCCAGGCGCTCCGCGCGACCTCGTCGTCGGGATCGGACAACAGGTCGGGCGTGATCACTGGCCAGGAGTTCGGACCCTTGATCTTGGACAGCGTGTGCAGCGCCTGACTGCGGGCCTGGTTGTTGCCGGACTGGACCTGCTCGACCAGGCGCGGAACCGTCAGAGATTCGGGGTGTCGCATCAACGCCCACGTGAGCGTTTCGCGGACGTTGAAGTCCGGTTCGACGGCGCAGCGCTCGAGCAGTTCACCGATGTACGACGGATCAGGAGTGGTCCCGATCGCGAGGGCAGCGCGCAGTCGGGCCGAGGGGTTGGTGTGCTGGAGTGACGTCATGCGATCGAGCCAAGCCCTTGCCACGGTGTGAAGGTCAAGCCCTAGAAATGACGGAGGTAAGTACATGGCATTCAAACCCCTCGACAGAGACGAGACGGGTGCTCGATAGGTGGTCTGAGGTGTAGCTTTAAGCGGCTGAGCTCTGCCCGTCGCTCCGTATTTGCGCCGAGTTCGGCTTTGAGGATGTCGCAGGTACGTTCAGCCGCCAACTTCCAGACGTCAGGGCGCACGGAGAGCGTAATGCGCCAAGCGTGGGCGCGGTGGTCAAGTCCATGATAGAAATCGCCCGTCTCACCTGGGCACGGAAGGTGATCCTCTGACTCGGGGATCAGATGGGGCAGGCCAAGTGACCAAAGTCGCTTAGGAAGGCGACACATGATCGATGATGTAGGCGCTGGTTCCGTAAAAGGCCGGAGCACTGCGGACTTGCGGTGAGCATCCCGATGTAGACGGAAGCTAGCGTCGAGTCGGGCGAGCGGCGGTTACCGAACGAGCGAATTGGTCATCGTACGACGCTTTTCTCACAGTGTTGGACGCCCTCAACGCAACCAAGGTTCCTTCTAGCGGCGCGAACCCCAGAATTCTCAAACGGTGGTTTGTTCATCGTCCGGCTTATCCCGTATCTCACGGTTGGCACCCCTTTCACGCGCGTAATTGCGCCAGACGGGACAGAACATGATTGCGAATGTCCGCCCCACACCCTCAAGCATCGGCGTGTCACACCACAAAAATCGCAGGTCGAACCGTGCGCTACTCCACTACGCCGGGGTCCCGGAATAGGGAGTGCGACTGACTTATGTTGGACGGGGCAGATCACCGCGTCGGACCGAAGCGGCCAGAGCACCTCAGGAAACTCAGATGAGTTTCGACATTGCCAACATCCATTGTTCGCCAGAGCTATATGATCTCCCAATTGCGACCTCTGGCCACGGCAACGAACGTGTCGTTAACGCCAGTCGCCACAGCGACTGGATTCCCAACCGCTTCCAACATCTCCAAATCGGATAGGTGGTCACCAAACGCATACGACTCTGTACCGTTCAATGCGTATGCACGTAAATGTAGTTTTACTGCGACTTGCTTTGCAGCGCCAACCATTGGTCGTTTCACGCGACCTGTATACACACCCTCCTCGCACTCAAGTTGCGTGCAGATCACATCGTCAGCGCCAAGCTCCATTGCGACATGCCGAACTATCTCGTCCAGTCCAGCCGAGACCAACACAACCCGATATCCCTCCGTCTTTAGTGCTCGCAACCGCTTGCAAACCACTTGCCTGTAAGCTGTCGCTTCACGCCGATCAAACCACTGCCGGACTCTGCTGTGCAATTCACCAGCATCTCTGCCCGCCCACCAGGTGAAGTAGTGGCGGTTGACTGTCTCTCGCGACTTGCCCGATTCCTTCATTTGTCGCAGATCCCGGAGAAAGTCCGACGCCAACTTGATACGCCCGTCTACCGCTGCGTCGAAGAGCATGAAATCAAATATCGTGATTCCCAGCGTAAGCGTCTCGTCCACGTCGAAGTATGCGCCGGCACGCACCTGAGCCGCGGACTCCCGGGCTTGGATCATGAATCAACGCCTGTCGGCCGACGCCACAACCGCCGCGCGTTCCTCGATCAACCGGTTCACCAGTTCTGCGGCTCCGCTAAAAGAATTCGCCGCGACAAGATCCTGCTCTTCGATGGCGACGCTGTGTATGCGGGAGAGCACTACACCGAGCTCGACCAGTACGAGAGAATCAAAGTCCAAGTCACTATAGGTCGTAGTAGGCTCAATTGTTCCTGCAAACTCGGGAAAATGAGTATTTACGACCGAAGCGATGTCCTTATATGTCACCGACATTAGATACTCCTTCTAGGGCGTAATTGTTCGACCATGTCAACGCAACGGAGCCCCAAGCGGTTCCGCCGCCGAATGCAGTTAATAAGAGCCGCTGTCCTTGTTGAATTCTCGGTGCCGCATAAGCCATTGCGAGCGGAATCGACGCAGCCGATGTATTCCCGACCTTGTCCAGGTGCAGAACTGCACGATCTCTTGAAATCCCAAGATTATCTGCGACTATATTCAGAATTCGCAGGTTGGCTTGATGTGCAATCAAATGATCGACGGTGTCGTTGGACCATTCAGCTCCTTTCAGCACTCGCTTGCTGGATTCGGTCATCGCTTTTACGGCCTCTGCGAAAACCTGCTTTCCTTCCATCTCGAAGTATGGGTTATCAAACATGGTGGGGTCCGAACTTGAGAACGCACGCGCGCCACCCGCAGGAACACGGATAAGATGGGCAAATGATCCGTCCGATCCCAGGTCAGTGGCTAAGATACCGCCACAGTTCCCGTCTGCTGCGCCTAAGACAACGGCACCGGCACCATCCCCAAATATGACAGCTGTCTTTCGATCATTGGGATCGACGATGGACGTGAAGGAGTCCGCCCCAATAACCAAAACTCGGTCGGCCATCTGGGATCTAATAACCGAGTTTCCGAGTGCGAGCGCATAGACGAATCCAGCGCACACCGCTGCTACATCAAATGCAGGCACAGTCCCGAGCCCAATCATCGCTGCCACGGATGGAGCTGTCGCTGGGCATCTGAAGTCCGGTGTGCTTGTCGCAAGAATGACCATGTCGACGGCTTGGACCCCTGCGTGAGCCATTGCGCGACGTCCAGCCTCTGCAGCGAGGTCACTCGTCGCACTGTCAACGCCATTATGATTGCGACTTTGAATTCCGGTCATCCGGCGAATCCACTCGTCGCTGGTGTCGAGCTGCTCGCTCAGTTGCGCGTTCGTGACGATAGTAGGAGGAATGTATGCGCCGACACCCTCGATCACCGCCACCCGGCACGTCACGCTGCCTCGTCCGAAACTCGGTGCGTCACGCTGCATGCAACGCTGATCTGGTCAACTTCAGCCTTGATTGTTGCTGCCCGCCAATTGCTTCCGCCGTACACCACCACTCTGGGTTGAGAAAGTTCGACGCGGAACGCGGCCTTGCTGGCCTGACGCAGAGGGCCCGGGGCACTGATCCTAGTTCGTCGCATCCACAACGTGTTGCTCTCCGCACGCTTGATGCCGTCGAGCTCGTATAGCAAGACCTGGCCGGCCTGCAGGGCAGCCACAAATGCATCGATGAAGGATGGAACCGCACCAAATTGCCCCTCGAGGCCAGTAAAGGGTGCCCGCGCTGCTCCGGCGCTTGGTCCGATTGACAGTGCACCGGACCCTTGTGTCCCTCCCGGTTCGACTAAAACGGTCTCGACATTGACCTCGTTGCGCTTGTATCCGTCGCGGTACAACTGGTCGCGGCTCTCAGCGAGAAGCCCCCTAGTAGCGGCCAAGTCCGGCTCCAACGCGTTAGTGCTGGTTGGCGGATGCACGATCTCTACCTTCACATTCAACGACGCGATTTTGACAGTCACCACCGAACTGACCATCGCGCTCCCGAAGCCTGCGGTCGACCGCAATAGACCAGCAACAGCCAGCGCCGACAGCGAATCCTCTACTGGTGATGCGCCGCCCGCAATCGAGGCAGATCGAACCCATGACTGTCGTCGCCCCGTCTCGGTGAGGCCATACCGCCCTACAAGGATCAACTCGGCGACTTGTACACCGAAAAGTAGTACGTCGACAGTACTAAGATGCGCCCGCTGGCTTGCATCGCCCTTCTTGGACCAATCATCTGGATAACTGACAGACGCAATTCCTTCCAAGGAATCACGTTGGTGGGCTAACACGTCCAGATCATGACGCGCTCGCTTGTAACCCTCGCCAAAGAAGCGCGTCTCGCGCGGGCCCAAGTACTCGTTTAGCTCGATCGTGTAAGCGACGGCACCCATAAAGATTCCTCTCCCACTAGCGGTTGCAATTCCTTGAAGCCGAGCCAGTTTGTGAATGCGATCATTTTAACCATATGTCCAACGAACTTGGCAGTGCGCAGCAACACTGTTGTTCGCACCAATACCCTCTTGCGTCGAACTGGGAATAGTAGTTACTGCAAGCTTCCGATACACTGAATATATGACAAACCGCTACTCTACATCCGGCGTACTGCGCAGCATTAAAACTGGGCATACCACAGTCACTTACATTCCAGACGGATTTGTCCAACTACACCCACGGAGTTGGTTTTTGGATGACGCAACATCGAACATCGATAGGTGGCTCGATCGTGAAGGATTTCTTGTAGGCTCGATAGGATCATTGCTAATTGAATCATCACTTCATGACGAGATTGTCCTCATAGATACTGGAGTCGGACCGGTCTACGCCGCGAAGGAAGAAACCGGTGGAGTCATCGGTGCAATATCGGGAGGTCTACTACTGGACAACCTACGCGCAATAGGAATTGAACCAACTGACGTCACGACCGTCATTTATACCCATTTACACGAAGACCACACAGGATGGACACGGAGTAGAGCTAGCAACGGCCAGAGCGTTTTCAGCAATACGCTTCACCGCGTCCACCAGTCCGAGCTGAGCACGGCCGCCGGCTCATACCTTAACGGGCTAAGGGTCGAACCATACTCCGACGAGGAGGTCGTGAGCCAGCACATCCGATCGGTCAGCACACCTGGTCATACCCAAGGACATTGCGTATTTGAAATCGAAACAGGCGGAACGCCAGTTCTCATTCTGGGAGATTCTTTTCATTCACCTATACAGATCACTGACTACCATCGTCGAGTGACAGTCGATCATGACCGTGTGCTAGGCGTTTCGATACGAAAGAATCTTCTAAAGAACATTGCAGATACACCGACCATTATAGTCGGCGGTCATTTCGCTGACGTCGTGTTCGGAAAAGTGGTCACGGTCGAAGGGAAGTACACATGGGTTCCTATTGAGACTGGCTAGAAGTTGATCTGTGCCCTCAATGCACCTGGAGCAGTACATGCCACAGATACATTGAGGGCGTATAGCCAGAACTATCGGGGTTGCACACCTTCTGATGCAGTTTCTACGGTGTCGAGCGAGCCCGCGGCGTCAGCACCGTTGACGGGCTCCGCTGGCGGTCGTTGCCGAAAATTCAATGTGACGAGAACAGTGACGGCGATCCCGATCGCGATAGCCCAGTACGCAACGGTCGTTTCGTGCATCACAGTGTTGCCGTCCCCACCGGAGTTCACGGACGTGGCGATGGCTATCAGCACTGCCAATCCCACAGCCCCGCCAATTTGCTGACCAGTTGTCGCAATTCCGGACCCGATTCCTTGATCTGCGGCTTCGACTCCTGTGGTGGCAGCGACGAACATCGTCGTGAAGACAACACCTTGTGCGACGGACAACACGACAAGCGCGGGCGCAATTGCCAAATAGCTCGATGTCGGACCGGCCACTAGAGCGAGCACAGCCGTACCAGCCGCTCCAACGGCAAGTGCTCCAACAAGAGTCGACCGCACACCAAACTTCGTGGACAACTTTCCACCCAGCACTGTACCTATCAGGACACTTGCTGACGGCAGTACGAATGCCAGGCCGGTCGTCCACGCGCTGTAGCCAAGTACTCCCTGCCAGTACCGTGTGAGGAAGTATGCCAATGCACCAAACGTGGCCATGAATGAAAAGGTAATCAGGGTGCCCGTCGAGAGGTTTCGGTTACGGAAGAGCCTCAAAGGCAGCATCGGTGCCGATGACCGAGCCTCCACCGCTATGAAGACGCCCAGGAGCAGCACTGCGACGGCAGCTGTTGTGAGTACAAACGACGAGGTCCAACCCCGGGCAGGAGCCTCGACCAACGCAAAGACCAGCAATGTGACACCAGCGGTGCCTGTTACCGCACCTGGAAGGTCGATCTTCCCACGCGCGGAAGGCGGATCGGCGGGGATGAGGACCCAGGCTGCTATCACACCGGCTCCGGCCAACAGAACGTTAACAAAGAAGACCGCAGGCCACCCGAAGGCGTCCGTGAGCACGCCTCCCAAGATCGAGCCCAGAACCATGCCTGACCCGCCCGCGGCGCCCCAGATCGACAGAGCCTGGTTGCGCTCAGCGCCCTCCTTGAACAGCGCCATGACGAGCGACAATGTCGCGGGTGCCAAGAACGCGCCGCCCAAGCCCTGGACAGCTCGTGCAACTACCAGTATCCAAGGTTCGGTAGCCAGACCACCGACGAGCGATGAGATCGCGTAGAGCGCCATTCCGACGATGAACATCCGTTTGCGACCGAACAGGTCTGTGGCACGACCGCCGAGCATGAGGAACCCACCGAATGCCACGGCGTATGCGGAGACCACCCATTGCAGGTTGTATTCGGAGAAGCCGAGACCGGACCCAATTTCTGGGAGCGAAACGAAAACAATGTTGTAGTCGATTGCGATAATCATCTGCGCAAATGCCAGCAGCGCCAGTACCGCACCGAGGCTCTTCAATTGGGTCGATTTAGCGTTGGTACTCATTTAATACTCCCTAGTCTGAAATCTAGCAGAAAAGCGGCATTAGTAGCGAAATGCGTACGATATTTGGCGTATGAGCGACTTCTTTCTCTGCGCTTCATGAAACCGTGCGTCTTCTTTCAGATCATCGAGGTCCGCTTTGACGCGTCGCTCTGCCTCCGCAATCGCATCTGGGATTGGCACCACTACCGGCAAGCCGAAAAGCTCGATGATCTTCTCTATTCGATCTGGGATCGGACCACCGACAACCCTGTACGGTATATCCATCCGATCGAGCGCTTCAATCAGCAAGTCGTCGGAAAGGCGACGAAATTCCTCCGACACAGGCCGATGTCCATCGGCTTCCATGTCGAACTCGACAGGCAGGTGGACATACGCATCATAGATTCTCTTCGCTCGATCCCTGGTTATGTCCCCGAGTGTGTCTGTATACCGCTGGTAAAAATGCTTGACCGACAGGCCCATTATTTTCTTGACAGTTCTGAACCACCACTTCGCTCCTGGATTGATGCCAACACGCATACGTGCCTCAAAGTAGACCCATTCGTGAAACACGCCTCCGTCCGAGATGAATGCCGTTGTCCGAGACTCATTATGGACGCGCTCCTCAAAACGGCGCAATCCAAGCTTCACCAACTCCATTGCATTGAGTTCCATCACCGTCTTGCCTGGAACCAGATCGACAAGTAGTTGACGAGATGTCTTGGCGTGCGTGCGTGGAATGCCGGTTGCGATCGACAGTGCTTCCGTTGTGGTCGATTTTCCGGTGGAATACGTCCCCGAGATCGCAATTTTGAGGTTCGGATTGTCGGTGAAATCGGGGAGTGTTCTTGCACCCGGTTTTGGTGCTACAACCGTCTGAGTCATGAGATCTCCAGTTCTGAACGTGATCGGGTCAGCGGGCTTGCGAGTTCAACTTCGATGGAAGTAGTCGTCGCGCCTGGTCGATTCGTGCAGCAATCGATCCATGTAGGACATGGACAGGTATCCGGGTCTTTGAAACCGCGTCTAGTAGAAGCTTGTCAGATTTGATCCGAAACTCTTCATCGATCGGCCGATTGTCGTCCCGTAGTGGATATTCAATGGGGAGATGGAACAATATTTCGTAAGAGCCTTCAGCATGGACTTTTACGGCTTCTAGATGCGCGGAATTTATGTCCAGAAGACTCTCGGCATTTCCCGTGAGGGTCGACGGATCGACGAAGTTCTCGTCACTGGGATAAGATCCCCACCGCAGGCGGGTCTCAGTGTATGCCCAATCATGGAAAACTGTCCCGTCAGAAATAAATCCATGCTGATGGGATGACTCGGTCCGTAATCGGTCCGCAAACCGGAGAGTTGACGCCTGAATTAGATACGGCGGCGTCCATTCGTGGACTGACTGAAAGTTATGCGCCCCAGCCGGCCACATCTTTGCCATCGGCAAGACAGTTGAATCAATTGCATCTCCTAGTGCAGCTGCGAGCGATGTCTTGCCCGACCCGTATGCGCCGATCAATCCTATTCGAGTCACCATGTAGAGATAATCGACTGTCGCGGCGGCCTGTTCCAGTGCGCAGGTGTCATGGTGGTGGTACCAACACGAAGCTACATCCCGTCACCTCACGTTGGCATCCGTGCTGCTCGCCGATTGACTGACTCCATCCCGCGTTGAGTATTGCTATTCAGGTGAGGGGCTACCTCAGTGGCAAGCAACTCGTAGCTCCGTTTCGTTGCTTCCCATGGTGCCCAGTTCACGGCATATGCCAGGAACGTACCGAATCCGCCCGATCTGCCCTCAAGATCTTTGATGGCGTTCGATGCATCCTCGGGCGATCCAACAATGGCGCGGCCAGCGTCGACCATCGCCTCGAGCCTGTGCTCATCGTCGACCCCCTGCATACCGATGTCGCTTCCCACGCCATGCTCCCAGTAGTTGTGAAGCCAACGACCAAAGCCGTACCGAGCCTCTGCGAACGCTTGTTTTCGTGTTTCGGCAATATGAACTGGAACAGCAATTCGCCAGTTGGATCTTGACGACGGCTGCGCACTCGCGTTGGCGGAATCCTCGAGGATTTGCCACTGCCGTGCAAGGTCAACGTCTGGCCAGCCGGGTGGAGGCGCGCCAAAGGAGAGAAGCCCCAGTCCATGCCTTCCTGCCGTTTCTGGCCCATTAGGTGAACCAACGCTCGATATAGCCAGCTCAATCCCCAACGGGCTGTAGCGTGGCATCTGCATTTTCGCATCGTGCAGCTCGAACCATGACGTCTCGAGACTGACATAATCGTCACCATTAATCAGCTCCATGATCGCGGGGAGCGCCTCATTGAGGCGTGGCTTCAAATCAGCCATCGCGATTCCGAGCATCTCTGCATCCATGGGCGTCGCCCCAGGGCCCACACCCAAAATGTAGCGGCCGCGGGTCAAGTGATCTAAGGCGATAGCCCGGGTAGCGATGTGAAACGGGTGGTGGAATGGAACAGTTACAACACCGCTGGCCAGGCGGATCTGGCTCGTGACCGCGGCACAGGCCGCAATTAACGTCTCCGGCGCTCCAGAGAGCGGCCAGCCCAACGAGTGGTGTTCGCCGAACCAGCACTCATCGAAATTGAGTTCGTCAAGATGCTTCACCAGAGCGACATCACGACGGAGTGCGAGATGTGGGTCGGTAGTAGGGTCGTGAAGCGGCGACAGAAATACGCCCAGCCGAGAATGCACTACAAAGCCCCTTACTTGTTGAGGATGGATTAGGCTCGGTATAGAAATGAACCAACTCGGTTGCGAGCAATGGCCACGGTCTCGCGCAATTGTGGACCACCAACGTCTCGCAGCGTGCTTGGTATGAGCCAGAAGACTTGCCCTGCTAATAAATCACGAATGCGCGCGAAGTAACCAGAGTCTGAGTAACGTAGGCCTGACAGCAACAGGGAAGCCCGGCACTTGAGTATGGCCATGAACGACTGCGCATTGAGAGAAACGGAGCTAGGGATACGAACAGGAAGTATGCCGAATTTGGACGGAGTTCTTTAGCTCCACATGAATTCAGAAAGACGCACTTACCTCACGGCCAGAGCCCATGAGTAGTGCCGTTAGGAATCGAGACGGGCAAGCCGCCGAAGGGCATAGTCAGTATTGCTGCCGACCTGTGGATGAAAGAGCGTGATTCTAATTGCAACACGATCGGGAAAGTTGAGTGTTGCCCAGTGCAACGGCAGTTCGCCGACGGACGGATGAATTAGTAGCTCATCACCACATGCATCTTCGCGAACCTCATGCTTGACCCACAATGTTGCAAATCGCTCACTGCTATGGCTGAGTTGACTGATGACGTCCCGTAGCTGCTTATCATCCGGGTAGTACGCGACTTGGTTCCTGAAACGTGCCACAATTTCATGATCTTTTTGTTCCACGTTTGCGTAGAGAGCGCGATGCCGCGTATCCGTGAAATGGTGAACCAAGAAATTATGGGAACCACTGTCGAGGTTGAACAACCGCACCGCCGACACGTTTGCCACAATGACGTTCCATGTCCGATCAGTGATAAAGGCAGGGTTGTGGCCCCAGTTATCTACAAAGGGCTGAAAAACTTGTCGGTCGAAGTCGACCGACGGAGTTGAGTGCTTTGCTTCGAGGCCGGCGAGCCTTCTGACATACAGGCGTTCGTTCTCATCTAGCCGGAGGACACGAGCAATGGAGTCCAGCACTTCGCCGCTTACATTCTCAGCTCGACCTTGCTCGATCCACGTGTACCAAGAGACGCCGACGCCAGCGAGGAGCGCAACCTCTTCACGTCGCAATCCGGTTGCCCGACGCCTTCCGGACATGATGAGACCCACGTCGCGAGGAGTGAGTGAAGCGCGGCTTGCCGTCAAGAACTTACCGAGCTCCATGAGCTCAGCAGGTACTGCGGTCCGCCCTTGTTGCAGCTCTGTCATCACGGCCCCCTTGTGCGACGTGCGTGTCCGTTATGATCCCACAGACTCAGCTGCGACTGGTGGCGGATCATGTGGCTTTGGCAACACTGCCCGCCGTGGCCCGCGCTCGCATCCGCGAAGTCTGGTGCGTTCACAGAGTCGTTGTCAGCCCGTCATCAGGGATTTGGTGCCGGCCGGTACCATCCAGTTGCGGCACATTCGCAGCGAATGTCATGCACTCCTACGTTTCGCGATACCCGAGCCGCTCGTAGTACTCGACGTCGCTACTCATCGCGGACATGACGTAGGCGTCCATTGCCGACCATGGCCCTAGGCGACACGGCTCTATGAGTTCGGACGTTTCCCATGCCGTCAAGTCAGGCGTGCTGACATCCACAGCGACGCCGCGCGAGCCCTCGCGAACAACGACCACCAAGTTGTCGAGAGACGGACGCCTATCTTCAGGCAACGTTTGGAGATGTTCATCGACGTAATCGAACTCGGGCACCTCTGGCGATACGAAGTCCGCCGAAATCGCCCGGAGGCGATCTGACAGCAGAATTCCGCCGAATTTGGCGCGAAATCCATCGTGCACCTGGGTGTGAAACCGACGAAAGTCCTCCGAGAGTCGGGGCCAGAACTCCGGAAATTGGCTGGTCCCGGCCGGAAGATACCCAAAGCATGCGTCGAACAGCAGAGGCGACGCGTTCCGATGAATGGCGTACACGAGAACGACACAGGTCGGGTCGTCCTGGTACGGGAGTACACGGGCGAGAAAGACATCGAGGCCACGGTCACGAAGATTGGCAACTGTTCCGGGGAATCGCCCCGGCAACGCGTCTGCCCACATCTTCAGCGCCCGCTCAACTGCTCGAGTGCCGTCGAGTTCAGCGATCGCCAGCCACGCCGGAGGTAACGAGCGACGCTCGTCATCCGTCAGGTCACCAGGATCCACGAGGTCGAGCCGCTCGAACGGATTTCGCCTGGTGACGTATTCCTCGAAGTCGCCGCGCTGCGTCACGATACTTCCCTTCCTCACTGGCCATCTTCCGGTACCACCTCCGACAAATCCAAGGTCGCCCACGACACTTACGCGGATCTTGTCGACACGGACCTAGACGCTGTACGCCACGAATGGCGCGTACTCAACCGAGAATGTGGTCACGAGAGCGCGCTATGAGCGAGGTCGACGCCCACAAAAAAACTCCCCACCCGCATGAAGCAGGTGGGGAGTTCTTGGCGGTGGCGGAGGGATTTGAACCCTCGGACGGGGGTTACCCGTCACACGCTTTCGAGGCGTGCTCCTTAGGCCGCTCGGACACGCCACCGCGAAAAACTGTACCGCAGTGGCGCCCAGACGTTAAATCGCCTGGTAAGCATCCAAATCAGTTGCCGGTCAGCTTGTCCTTGATGTTGCCGGCGGCGTCCTTGACTTTCTCGGCGCCGTCCTTGACTGCAGACGAGACCTGATCACCCTTGCCCTCGGCTTTGAGGTCCTCGTCGCCCGTTGCCGACCCGGCGGCTTCCTTCGCCTTGCCGCCCAAGTCTTCGGTCTTGTTCGAGATCTTGTCATCGAGTCCCATGGAAACCTCCCGAGAGTTCGTGTATCGGACGCAAGTGCGCCCCCGTACTCCCGAGTAGTACCCGCCTCGTTTTCGAGCAAACCTGAGAGTTTCATGAGCGATGCAGAGTTTCATGAGCGATGCGAGGCGAAGAACTCTCGCAGCACGGCGCTGCACTCGTGTTCGAGGATTCCACCGCGTACCTCGGGCCGGTGCGCCAACCGCCGATCCCGGACGACATCCCACAGCGAGCCGACGGCGCCCGTCTTGGGCTCCCAGGCACCGAAGACCACCCGGGCAATCCGCGCCGAGACCAGCGCGCCCGCGCACATCGTGCACGGCTCGAGTGTCACAGCGAGGACGCACCCTTCCAGACGCCAACCATCACCGTGCACCCGCGCTGCCGCTCGTAGGGCAAGCACCTCGGCATGAGCAGTCGGATCGCCGGTGGCCTCGCGTGCGTTCGCGGCCCGAGCCAGCTCACGGCCGTCGGAATCGAAGACGACAGCGCCGACGGGTACATCGAGTTCGGACGCCTCCTCCGCGGCCGCCAGAGCGGCGCGGACGAGCTCCTCGTCCTGCACGCGTGGCCCTAGCGGGGAAGTTTGTCGAGGACCGCCGACAACTCGTCAGGAAAGCCGAGTCGCTGAGCGATCGACCCGAGTTGCTCGTCGGGGTAGAGATCTGTCTCGGCGACGATGATGCCCATCACGGCCTCGGGCAATCCGAGGTCGGCGAGCAATGCCATATCGCCCTCCGGCCACGGCTCGATGTCGTCGAGTTCATCGGCGTCGAAATCCGGCACCTCGACGTTGAGTCGGTCGAGAACATCCGCGGCGATGTCGTACTCACCTGCAAGGCTGGCGTCGGAAAGCAGGAGACGAGTGCCCGACGGCGCTGGCCGCAGCACCACGAAGAACTCGTCGTCGACATCGAGGAGGCCGAACACCGCACCAGAACTGCGCATCTCACGCAGCTCCGTCTCGGCTGCGGACAACGACGCCAACGCCTTCGTAGGTAGCGGCGTCACCGTCCACTTGCCGTCTTCACGGACAACTGCGACACCGAAGCCCTCGAGATCGTCGAAATCGTCGAGGTCGGGGCCGTCGAAATTCTTCGCCTTGGCGGAGTTGTTGCTCCCGCGCTGTGCTGCCATGCGCGCAACGGTAGTCGCCGTACGGCCCCAAAATGAAGTCCACTGCCTTCACCAACCGAAACACCTGTGCGCGGATGCTCACGGCAGTGTGCAAACCTGATCTCGTGACTACTGCTCCGGTTTGTGTACTCGGGCTCGGGCTGATCGGCGGATCGGTACTCCGAGCAGCTGTACGTGCTGGTAGAACGGCATGGGGGTACAACCGCTCGGCCGATGCCATCGCAGGATCCGCCGAGGCCGGGTTCGACACCGGTACCGATTTGGCCGCTGCACTGATCCGCGCCGCCGATACCGACGCGCTCATCGTCATCGCAGTGCCGATGCCCGCGGTCGATTCGATTCTCGACGCCATCGGTGAGTACGCCCCCGACAATCGGATCACCGACGTCGTCAGCGTCAAGGCAGAAGTGGCCGATGCGGTCGCCCGGCACGGTCTGTCGCCGCGGTACGTCGGGGGCCATCCGATGGCCGGCACGAACTTCTCCGGGTGGTCCGCCGCCGATCCTGACCTGTTCGTCGGCGCCGTCTGGGTGGTGGGCGCCGACGACGACGCCGACCCCGACGTGTGGCGTTCGGTGGCCTCACTCGCGCTCGATTGCGGATCGGTGGTGGTACCCGTCGAGAGCCGCGAACACGACAGAGCCGTGGCGCGCATCTCGCATCTACCGCACCTGCTGGCCGAAACGCTCGCGATCGTGGGCGCGTCGGGCAGCCCGCTCGCGCTGGGTCTCGCCGCCGGCTCGTTCCGGGACGGAACGCGGGTCGCGTCCTCCTCGCCCGATCTGGTGCGCGCAATGTGTGAGGGCAACGCCGAGGCGCTCACCGAGGCGCTCGACGATGCGCTGCTGCTGCTGCGCAGAGCCCGCGAGGAACTGGCCGACGAAACGTCGACGCGGACGCTGGTGACGGAGGGCCACCGGGCGCGCACCCGATACGAGGAGCACGAGCGCTTCGACATCACCGATGTGACGCCGGGTGATCCCGGCTGGCTCGCGGACCTACGTGCCGCCGGAAGAAGAGGCGGGGTAATCCGTCAGATTCGCGTGGCGAGCCCCGGGTAGTCGAGCACGAACCCTTCGGAATCCACCGTCACCGAGGAGCTGGACACCGGGGAGAGCACGTGAATGCCGTCGGGTCCGCTGCTGTAGGTCAGCGAGGATTCTTGGATGCTCAGGTCCAGCAGGTTGACGTACACGACGGGGACCTGGGTGTCGATCGAGTCGGTGTGCAATCCCAAGCGCCGGATGGGCAGGGTGTTGAAGAACGGACTGAGCACCACATCGACATCGAGCGCGCCGTTGTAGGTGGCCCGTTGGTGGTTGGACGAGTTCTCGATCATCCAGTAGCCCTCTTCGTCGCGGCTCACCGAGGCTTGCTTCTCTCCTGCTGCCATCGACGTGCGCATCGAGAGCCGACGTGTGATGCCGTTCTCGTCGGTCACGAGGTCGTAGGACGCACTGAACGCCGGGTGCTCCGCACACGCCGCACCGATGATCCGACCGGCCGCTTTGATGCGGTTGCCGTTGAGCTGGACACGGACCGATTCCATTCGGGGGGCCTCGTGCGCGCGCCAGGTCAGCACCGCTGGCCACGCGCGTACGGCCTGCGTCGACGCTGTTGGGTCAGTCGCGGGTGCGTTTTCTACGCCCGATATTGGAGTGGTCACCTGACTACGGTAAGCGACAGACGGGTACTCAGATCAAGCGGTGGTGACTTTAGTCCCACTACTGTGGGGTCCCGTGACAGCAGGTGGCTTCGACTTCGCGCACTCCGAGCAGGCGGCCAAGAGTCGACAGGACAAGGCGACGGCCCTTGCGCGCTACATCTGGGACCGCGGGATAGACGGCGGCGAACTCCTCGGGCTGTCCGACGCCGCCCGCCGCAAACTGGCGCGCGCCGCTGACATCCACCCGCCCAGCACCATGGAGACCTGGACGATCACCGCCGAACTGCTCGACACTAAGAATGCGTGGGCTGCGGCGAACCCCGATCACCCGTCTGCCACGCCGCAGCACACCGACGAGAAGATCATGTGGGTGAAGCCGCCGATCAAGCCCTGGTGATGCGGCTCCGCCGCCCGTGCGTGCATAGTTACCTTCCGCGGTCACTACGCGCGCACGGGCGGAGGGTGTCCTCGGCAATCACCCCGTCGTCCATCACGAGCACTCGGTCGGCGATCGCGATGGTGGAGAGTCGGTGCGCGATGATCACCGCGGTCCGGCCCTCCAGAATCGTCTCCAAGGCTTGCTGGACCAGTCGTTCGCCGGGGATGTCCAGGCTCGAGGTCGCCTCGTCCAGCACGATCACCGCGGGCGCGGCGAGGAACACCCGCGCGAACGCGACGAGCTGGCGTTGCCCCGAAGACAGCCGTCCACCGCGTTTGCGCACGTCGGTATCTATCCCGTCGGGCAGGGTCGCGATAAACTCCGTCATTCCGACGGCATCGGCTGCGGCCATGATCTCGGCGTCCGTCGCCGACGGCTTGCCGAGCCGAATGTTGTCGGCGATGGACCCGGAGAACAGAAACGCCTCCTGCGTGACCATGACGATGTGCTCGCGCATGTTCTCGTCACCGAGCTCGCGCAAGTCGACGTCGTCGAGCCGGACAGTCCCCTCCGTCGGGTCGTAGAACCGAGCGAGAAGCTTCGCCAGCGTCGACTTGCCCGCACCGGTTGCACCCACCATTGCCACCACCTGCCCCGCCGGGATGTGCAGCGAGAATTTCGGGAGTACGACGCGATCCTCGTCGTAGGCGAAACGCACGTTCTCGAAGTCGATGTCACCGCGGGCGCTGCGCAGCACGACCGGCTCGTCGGGCGCTCGGACCGACGGCTCCTCCTCGAGTACCCCGGAGATCTTCTCGAGCGCAGCGGCAGCCGACTGGTAGGCGTTGAACACCTGCGCGAGTTCATCCAGCGGGCCGTAGAACCGTCGCAGGTACAGCACGTACGCCGCGAGGACGCCGATCTCCATGTGGCCGTTGATGACCCGATAGCTACCGAACACCAGGATGATCGCAAGTGTGAGGTTGCCGATCCACCGAACGATGCCGGTGTAGCTCGCCATTCCGCGCAGGGCGGCGGTGGTCGCGTCGCGATACTCGGTGTCGTCGACCGCGAGGATGGCGTCGTTTCGCTTCTCACGCCGGAAGACCTGAACAGCGCGGATGCCGCCCATCGATTCGACGAAGTGCACCACCACCTTGGCGATCGCCACGCGGGTTCGGCGGTAGCCGGTACGTTGCCGACGTTGCGACCATCGCGTCACCAGCACCAGGGGCACGAATCCCGCGAGCACAACGAGCGCAAGTGGAGCATCGAGGTACACCAGGATCACGGCGATGGAGACGATCGACAGAATCGCCGTCAACGCGTCGTTCAACGCGCTCTCGAGAAGCGTCTGCAGCGATTCGACATCGCTGGTCAACCTCGAGATCAGGCGACCCGAGGTGTACTTCTCATGGAACGACAAGCTCAACCGCTGCGCGTGTTCGAAAACTCGCTTGCGCAGGTCGAACAGGATCGCCTGACTGAGGCGGCCCGAGACCATCAGGAACGTGTACGTCGTGATTGCGCCGAGCAGCCCGAAAGCGATGTAGCCGAACACTGCCCACGCCAGCGGCGACCAGTTTCCGTCGATTGCCGCGGTCACACCGTGGTCGACGGCGTAGGCAATGAACAGCGGCCCGGCGACGTACGCGATGTTATCGACGAGGATGATCGCCAACGCGAGCAACGCCTGCTTTCGATGCGGGCGAACCAGTGAGGCAAGAAGTCGACGCGAGCGGCCGGCGAGCACGAGATTGCCGATTCGGTCGACGTTCGACTCCTCGTTCCCGGTTCCGCGCCAGTCGGTTTCGGTACTCTGCTCAGTCATCGATCGACCCCATCACGTAGCGGTACTTCGACGAGGTCGCCAGCAGGCGTTCGTGCGGGCCCTGTTCCACGATCGTTCCGTTCTCGAGATGAAGCACTCTGTCTGCCAGTGCCGCGGTGGACGGCCGATGCGCGACCAACAGAGTTGTCGAGTGCGTCAGAACTCGCCGCAGATTGTCGTGAACGACGGCCTCGGTGTGCACATCGAGCGCCGAGAGCGGGTCGTCGAGCACCAGGATGCGCGGCTTGCCCAGCACGGCACGCGCGAGAGCGAGTCGCTGACGCTGCCCACCGGACAAGCTCATGCCCTGCTCACCGATCCGTGTGCTCAGTCCCCATGGCAGACGTTCGACGAACTCGCGGGCACAGGCGATATCGAGCGCTTGATCGATATCGGCGTCGGACGCACCCGGACGACCGAGCGCGATGTTCTCGCGGACACTTGCCGAGAACAGCACCGGATCCTCGAACGCCACCGACACCGTCGACCGCAGATCCGACAGAGCCACCGTTGCGATGTCGATTCCGTCGATCGTGATCGAACCGGATGTGACGTCGTAGAGCCTCGGCACCAGATTGGTCACCGCGGTCTTTCCACTACCGGTCACCCCGACCAGCGCGACGATCTCGCCTGGATCGACGCGGAAGTCGACGCCCCTCAGCAGTGGCGAGGCGTCGGGAAACGCGAATCCGACGTCGTGGAACTCGAGCACACCCCGCGGGTTTCGCGGGACCGGCACCGGCCGAACGGGATCGGTGATCGTTTCCGGGGTGTCCATGATCTCCCAGTAGCGATCGGCCGCCGTCCGCGCATTGTTCAGCTCCGCCAGTAGGAAGCCGAAAGATTCGATGGGCCAGAGCAGGAACGCGACGATGGCCATTGCCGCGACGAGCATGCCGACCGTCATGGTGCCCTCGACGATGGCGTACGCGCCGTAGGCCAGCATGGCGCCGATCCCGACGGGCGGTATCCCGACGATGAGCGTCCACAGGATCGCCAGGTAGCGGACCTTCTTCATTTCCGTCCCGCGCAGGGTCGCGGCTTCGCGGATGAATCTGTGGCCCAGATGTGCGCTACGCCCGAACGCCTTCAGCACACGTATGCCCTGGACCGATTCCTCGACGGTGGTGGTGACATCGCCGGCCTGATCCTGCGCGTCACGGGCCACGACGCGGTAGAGCGCTTCGAAGCGGGCGCAGACGATCACCAGCGGCACGGCCGTCACCGCCAGGATCGTGCCGAGCTGCCACGACTGAACGAACAGCACGCCGAGTCCGACCACCAATGTGACGGCGTTGACGAGAAGGAACGGGCCGATGAAGGCGACAAATCTCCGCAACGACGAGAGATCTGCGATGGCGCGGGAGAGCAGCTGACCGGATTCCCAGCCCTCGTGCGCCGAGACCGAAAGCCGTTGCAGCTGGTCGAAGACTGCGGCGCGGGCCGAGATCTCGAACTGGCTCGACGGCCCTGCCACGAGGTGGCGGCGAGCCCAGATTCCGAGCGCATCGACGGCGCCCAGGAACAACACCAGTGCGGCGGGCCACCACACGCCGGCGAAGTTGCTCGCGGCGATGGGGCCGTCGATCACCTGCTGCATCACCAGCGGGATGGCCAGACCGGTGAGCGTGGCGATCAAGGCGAGAACGATCGACGCGGTGAACTGCCACCGGTAGGGCGCGATGAAGGGGAGGAATCGGGCCAACGAACTCGGCGGGGTGGTCTGCGGGTTCGGCTCCTCGCGAGTGGTCTTGCGAAATTCGAGCACACCCGTCGACACGAGATTCTCCTTCACTGCTGGCGAGTGAATGGTTTCACTCCTCAGCTCTTGCGCCAACCGATTTTCTCTCTGACGAATTCCATGATGAAACCTCGAGCATTGTTCAGGTCAAGCGTGTCGATCGGCTCGGTGAGCGAACCTGTCGGAGTTCTCGAGTAACGTTCTGCCCGAGAGTGAAGAGTTCTTGGAAAGAAGGGTGTCCGTGGGTTCGCGATCGATGGTCGGGCTGTTCGCCGGAATCGGCGGGCTCGAGTTGGGGCTCGCGGAGCAGGGTTGGTCGACGGAACTGCTGTGCGAGATCGACCCGGGTGCCGGTGCGGTGCTCGGTGCCCGCTTCCCTGATGTGCCGTTGCACACCGATGTCACGAAGCTGCGCGCCTTGCCGTCGGGAACCGAGCTCGTCGCGGCCGGTTTTCCGTGCCAAGACCTCTCGCAGGCCGGGCGAACTGCAGGCATCACCGGTACCAGGTCGGGCTTGGTAGACGAGGTGTTCCGTCTGGTCAAACGCCGCAACGGACCGCGTTGGCTGCTGATCGAAAATGTGCCGTTCATGCTGCAGCTCGGTCGCGGCGCGGCCATGCGGCACATCACCGACGCGCTGTCCGATCTCGGCTACATGTGGGCCTACCGCGTCGTCGATGCTCGGTCTTTCGGGCTGCCGCAGCGCCGTCAACGGGTCATCATGTTGGCTTCCCGGACCGAGGATCCACGGGAGGTGCTGTTCTCTCAGGATGAGGGCCCGGTGCCCGACGGCGACCCGTCCGAGCAGCCGTGTGGCTTCTACTGGACCGAGGGCACTCGCGGACTCGGCTGGGCCGTCAATGCAGTACCGACACTCAAGGGCGGGTCGTCGATCGGCATTGCCAGTCCCCCGGCTGTGCGGTTGCCCTCCGGTGAGATCGTCACCCCGGGCATTGTCGGCGCGGAGCGGCTGCAGGGTTTCGATCCGGATTGGACGGCGCCCGCGCTGGCGCTGCCCGGCGTCCGGGCCGGACATCGGTGGAAACTCGTCGGCAATGCCGTGAGCGTGCGGATGGCGTCCTGGGTGGCCTCGCAGATCGAGCGCCCACAGCACTACGACGCACACGAGGACGAGGAGATTCTGCCGGGGCAAGCGTGGCCGACCGCCGCGTGGGGCGCGCGCGGCTCGGTGTTTCGGGTCCAACGCTCGACGTGGCCGGTGCACGAGCCGTACGAGAACCTGAGCGATTTCCTCGACGACTCGCGGTTGCTGTCCGCGCGCGCGACCGCCGGCTTCCTCAAGCGGGCCCGGACGGGCAACCTGCGTTTCGTGCCGGGATTCCTCGACGACATCGAGACGCATCTGGACCGCATGGGCGGGCACCCCAGCAGGAGTTCTGGAACAGCACCGGCCGCATGACCGAGCATCTGTTTCCCGACCCGCCTGCGCTCGCGCGTCCGCTGGCGCTGGCCGGCGACAAACCTGCGCCCGACGCCGATCGCAGCGACAAGAAGAATTATGCGCAGCGACTGTCGAATCATCTGGCGCAAACTGTCGCCGACGCGCTGCGGCCGCACTACCCGAACATCACTCCCGACGCGACGGGCGCCGGGCAGGAAGCGCAGGTCGACGTCGCGAAGGGGCGCAAACGTCTCGATGTCAAAGCGCTCGACCCAACGCTGGGTCTGATTCTGTGCGTGTCGATCAAGACCTACAGTTTCCGGGATTTCAGTCCTCGGTCCGGCAAGTTCGGTCGCTGGACCAAGAACATCGTCCGCAATGATCATGAGCTGCGCGGTGAAGCGATGGTGCTGCACCAGCGTCAGCCGTACAGCGTGCTGGTGGCTGTCCTGTTCACCCCGTTCGCCACCTGCGAGGACGGGGATGCCGCAAAGGCGAGCGATATCGGTAAGTCGTCGTTCGCACATCACGTCACGACTCTGTCGAAACGGTCCGGACGCGGTAAGCGGGCGGTGCTCGGCGGGAGCGGCAGGATGTGGGTGGACCTCGGCGCCGAGGACACCCGCTACGACCTGTTCGAGAAAGTGTTCATCGGGTTGTACGACACCGATGGTGTGGTGCGCTTCTTCGACGTCGACGAGTCGCCTCCCCGCAACGGCCGTCCGTCGGTTTCGCAGACGTTGTCGTTCGAGGAGTTCGTTGCCGTTGTCCACGGTGAGGTCACCCGTCGCAACAAGTTCGCTCCCACCTGGTCCGAGCCCGAGGACAGCGAGGACGGGTAGCTTCGCTGTTATGTCCAGGCCGCTTACTGATGCTGCCACCAGCGCGCGGCTGAGCAAGCAGCGCAGGCGCGATACCAAGCCGGAGGTGGCGCTGCGACGTGAGCTGCACCGCCGCGGCCTGCGATATTTCGTCGATCGGGCCCCGCTGAAGGGCATGCGGCGGCGGGCGGACGTGGTGTTCCCGCGGCGCAAGGTCGCCGTCTACGTCGACGGGTGTTTCTGGCACAGCTGCCCGATTCACGCTACGCAGCCGCGCAACAACGCACAGTGGTGGGCGGACAAGCTGTCGGCCAACGTGGCACGAGACCGCAACACCGACGAACGCCTCGAAGCCGAGGGCTGGACGGTGGTGCGTGTGTGGGAACACGAGCCCGCCGCCGATGCAGCAGAAAAAGTTGCGCAGGCGCTGGGTTGAAGCGAACGACACATCCGAATCAGTCAGTGCGGTTCGGATCCGAGAACCACTGGTCACCGAGTAGTTTGCTGGGTATGTCGGGAAAAGATCGAACAGTGGGCTTTCTGAAGACGAACTGGGTACCGATTCTGCTGGTGCTCCTCGCGGCGGTGTTCATCGCGCAGAACAGGTACAGCACGACGATCGAGATGTTCTGGTTGACGGTCACATCACCACTGTGGCTGATTCTGCTGGTGCTGTTCGCGGTCGGTTTTGCGGCCGGGCGGCTCAGTGGCCGAAGGAAAGCAGCAAAGAAATAGACTCGGCCACATGTCGTTCTCTGCCGCTGCTCTCGAAGGCACCAAGACCGAGCAGTACACGCAGCTGACCCAGCAGGCGAGCGCGCTCGTCGCCGGTGAGTCGGATCGAATCGCCAACGCCGCGAACATCTCCGCCCTGGTCTACCACGCTCTTGCCGAGGTCAACTGGGTTGGTTTCTACTTTTTCGACGGCACCGAGTTGGTGGTCGGACCGTTCCAGGGTCGGCCGGCGTGTGTGCGTATCGCGTTGGACAAGGGTGTGTGCGGCGCCGCTGCGAAAACAGGTGAAACGCAGCGAGTGCCCGATGTGCACACTTTTGCCGGGCACATCGCGTGCGACGCGGCCACCCGCTCGGAGCTGGTGGTTCCGCTCTACGACGGGCAAAGATTGATCGGGGTGTTCGACCTCGACAGCCCCGCCGTCGATCGGTTCGACGCGGACGATCAGTCCGGGCTCGAAGCTGTAGCCCGCGTCTTCGTGGATTCGGTTCGCGCGTAGCGCGGGGTCAGTGCGCGTCTGAGGCGGCCTCGAAGAACCAGGCGATCACCAGCGCACCCGGATCGACGACGCCTTTTGCCGCGTCGCCGACGTAGGACGCGCGTCCTCTATTGGCGGTGAGATGCTCGGTCGAGCGGACACCCTCGTGCGCGGCGGCCGCGGCGGCCCGCAGACCCTCGCCGAGATCGGTTGCACCTTCGAGTGCCTCAACGGCCGGGGCGATGGCGTCGACCATGGTCTTGTCGCCGGTGCGCGCCCCGCCGAGTTCGGTGATCTTGTCCAGGCCGCCGCGGGCAGCAGCGGTGATGTTCGCGAGGTCGACCGTGGTGAGCGAGTTGTAGAACTGCCGGAACCATATCCCGAACAGAGCTCCCGAGGTGCCGCCTGCGTTCCCCAAGTACGAATCGGACACGGCTTCGAAGATTGTCCGCGCAGAGTAGCTGTCACGGATCGCGGCCAAGTCGACCTGCCCCAGCGCGGCAACCATATTGGTACCGAAGTCACCGTCACCGGCACGCCGGTCCAGATCGGTCAGCGATGGCTCTTCTGCCAGCACCCGCTCGACCCAGCTCGCCATCCATGCGGAGATGAACTCGTCTCGGACACTGTCGGTTTCGGTCGGGGAGAAACTGGGGCCGAAGCCGCCCCGTTCCGGGAGGATCGAATCATTGCCGGCACTGACATTCGGCCATGCCGGCGCGTCGGTCGGGGCGTCGGTCGGGGCGTCGAAAAGTTCGAGGATCTCGTCGTCCACGCGAACGAGCGTGATCGACGCACCGCCCATGTTCAGCGCTGTGACGAGACTACCCACCAGCGGCCTGGCGATCAGAATTCCTTTGTCGGACAGAAACTCTGCCAGTTCGCCGTAGAGAAGCTGCAGCTCCATCGGGTGCGTGGCACCGAGTCCGTTGACGAAAGCAATGACGGATTCGCCCCGTTTCAGTCCGAGCGAATCGATCACCGGCTGAGTCAGCGCTGCGACGAGGTCCTGCGCAGGCATCGCCGGCACCCGCTCGGTTCCGCGCTCCCCGTGAATACCGATGCCGAGTTCGATCTCACCCTCTGGGAGGTCGAACGACGGCTCGCTCGCACCGGGCAGCGTGCACGGACTGACTGCCACAGCCATACTCCGCGAATTCTCCGCCACTCTTCGACCCACCGAGGCAACCGCACCGAGCGTGTCACCGCGTTCGGCTGCAGCACCACAGATCTTTTCGACGATGACGGTCGCTGCTGTTCCGCGCCGACCGGGTCCGTCGCCATCGGCTCGCTCGGATGCGACATCGTCGTCTACGAGGACATGATCGGATTCGATGCCGTACTCGTGCAACAGCTCTCGCGCGATGGAGAAGTTCATGACATCGCCGGTGTAGTTCTTGACGATGTGCAACACACCGCCGCCGACGCTGACGGCCCTGGAAGCCTCGTGCACCTGTAGCGCGTTCGGCGAGGTGAACACCAGTCCCGGGCAGACACCGGTGAGCATTCCTGCACCGATGAATCCGGCATGCATCGGCTCGTGACCCGACCCGCCGCCCGAGAGCAGAGCCACTCGCCCCGACTTCAGTGGCTCCTTTCGCGTCAGGAAACCGGGATCGGCGTGCCAGGCGATGTCCGCGGTGGATGCGACGAGACCGCGGAGTGCGTCCGCGACGAATGTGGTGGCGGAGTTGACGAACATCTCTCCACCCTAACCAGAGTGCGCTCGATTCAGGCGAGTGGAACTGAAGTCGCGGCCGCTACTTGCTCGCGAGTGACGCCGGGTGCGAGTTCGACCAGCGCCAGAGTTCCGTCGCCCACCACATCGATGACCGCCAGGTTCGTGATGATTCGGTTCACGACGCCTTGGCCGGTCAACGGCAGTGTGCAGGCGTCGAGGATTTTCGGATTGCCCTCGCGGTCGGTGTGTTCCATGACGACGATGACTCGGCGGGCGCCGTGCACGAGATCCATTGCGCCGCCCATGCCCTTGACCATCTTGCCCGGCACCATCCAGTTGGCCAGATCGCCGGTGCGCGAGACCTGCATGCCGCCGAGCACAGCTGTGTCGATGTGTCCGCCGCGGATCATCCCGAACGAGAGCGAGGAATCGAAGTACGACGCCCCGGATTCAACGGTGACGGTTTCCTTGCCCGCGTTGATGAGGTTGGCGTCGATGGTCGCCTCTGTCGGGTACGGCCCGGTGCCGAGAATGCCGTTCTCGGAGTGGAGAACCACTCGCACCTCAGCTGTCAGGTATCCGGGAATCATTGTGGGCAAGCCGATTCCGAGGTTGACGTACTCGCCGTCGATCATCTCGGCGGCGGCCCGCTCGGCCATGTTCTCGCGGGTCCACCCTGCTACTGCCGTGCTCATGCTCGTCCTCCTGCATTGACGGTGCGCTTTTCGATTCGCGTGTTCTGCGGTCCGGTGCACACGATCCGCTGCACGAAAACCCCTGGCAAATGCACTGCTCCCGGATCGATCTCACCGGGTTCGACGAGCCGCTCCACCTGCGCGAGAGTCACTTTCCCTGCCATCGCTGCCAACGGATTGAAGTTCATTGCGGTCTTGTCGAACACCAGGTTGCCTTCGGTATCGCCGAGCTCGGCGTGCACCAGCGCGAAGTCCGCATTGATCGCCTCCTCCAACACGTACCGCCGAGCTCCGAAGACCCGGGTTTCTTTCGGCGGCGACGCGATGGCAACGGTTCCGTCTGGGTTGTAGCGCCAAGGCATACCACCGTCGGCGATGGGGCTGCCGACACCCGCGGGCGTGAAGAACGCCGGGATGCCGGTACCTCCGGCGCGCAGACGCTCGGCGAGAGTGCCCTGCGGGGTCAGTTCGACCTCGAGTTCACCTGCCAGGTACCGCCGGGCGAATTCCTTGTTCTCCCCCACGTACGAGGCCGTGACCCGTCGAATGCGACCGATCGAGAGCAGAATCCCAAGTCCGTGGTCGTCGACGCCGCAGTTGTTGGAAAACACCTCCAGATCGGTGGCCTCCGTGTCCGCGATGGCCTCGATCAAGGCGTCGGGAATCCCGCAGAGGCCGAAACCGCCGACTGCGATCGTGGCACCGTCGCCGATGTCGGCGACGGCCGACGCCGTCGAATCGAACACTTTCCCTGGCACGATGTTCTCCTCACGTGTTCATTCAGCAGACGCTATGCACTGTGGGCACCAGTAGACGTTGAGGTGCCGCGATCCGATAGGTCGGTGCGTAAAACCGCCTGATTTTGCTCGGCCTGCGAACACCAGCGGTGCAAATGTTCACTGAGCGAACGCGTGGGTACCGTTGCGTCATGACTCCGAACGTCGTCGCCCGCGCGACCGCCCTCCTGCGGGCCGTCGGTGCGGCGGAACCGTCGGGCGCGTCGACAACCGAGCTGGCTCGGGCCGCGGATCTGGCCCGGCCGACCGCCCACCGCCTGCTCACCTCCCTCGCGGACGAGGGCTTCCTGGACCGGGATTCGGCAACCGGGGCCTGGACCCTGGGGCCGGAGATGTATCTGCTCGGCTCCGCTGCCGCCAGCCGCTACGACATCACCAGGCATGCGAGAAGGACCGTGCACGCGCTGGCCGCGGCAAGTGGCGAGAGCGCATTCCTCTCGACTCGTCGGGGCGACGAGACCGTCTGCCTGGTGCGTGAGGACGGCAGCTTCCCGCTGCGCTCACACGTGCTGTATGAGGGCATCCGCCTACCGCTCGGGGTCGCCTCTGCCGGGTTGGCAATTCTCGCTCACCTACCGGACCGCGAGATCGACGACTATCTTTCCCGGACGGACCTACGACCCGACTGGGGCACTGCGCATGCACCCGACGCCGTGCGTGAGCGCATCGCGGCGACTCGCCAGACCGGGTACGCCGTTAACCCGGCACTGCTCGTGGAAGGCAGCTGGGGAATCGGCGCGGCGGTGTTCGATCGAACCGGCGCGCCTGCCTGGGCGCTCAGCCTCACCGGCGTCGAAACCCGCTTCCGTTCGGACCGTCACCTCGAACTCGGGACGCTCCTGCTCGAGCACGCACACGCACTGACCCGCATATTGCAGCCGCGCTGAATGATTGGGAGATCTCACCACCGCGGCGCGACTGTCGAAGAAAAATGCACAATTGTCGCGCCCTCTCGCCCGCCCTATGGTGAATGAGCCAATCGTCGACGCCCGTGAAGGAATCATCTATGCCGCGCATTCTCGAGTCCTTCCGCCGGTCCACCTCGGCGGGAGTTCTCGCGCTCGCGACTGTCGGCTCGGCATTGACGTTCACCGCTCCCGCGTCGGCTCAGCCCGCGCTCGACTGCCCAGACGTTCAGCTCGTGTTCGCACGCGGCTCCGGTGAGCTACCCGGACTCGGAATCGTCGGGGACCCGTTCTCCACCGCACTCACCGCTGCACTGCCAGGCCAGTCGGTCGAGACCTATGCGGTGCAATACGGCGCCGATTGGAATCAGAGGACCGCGCCGGACGGCGCTGCGGATATCACGCGGACGGTCACCGACATCGCCGCGCGATGCTCGGACACGACCTTCGTCCTCGGTGGGTACTCACAGGGCGCGTCGGCGACGGCCATCGCGCTCGACGTGCCGACGAACTTCGGCGTTGCCGATACCATCCCGGAAGAGTTGGCGCCGCGCGTGGCAGCCGTGGTCACCTTCGGCGACCCGCTCGGGCTACGCGAGGAGACCATCGAGGGTCAGAGCATCCTGTACGGCGATCGCGCTGTCACGTTCTGCAATATGGGCGACCCGGTCTGCGACGCCGGAGTGAACGTGCTGGCACACCTCGCCTACCCGTTCAACAACACCGTTCCCGACGCCGCCACCTTCGCGGCGGCGAAGGTGAGGGCCGTTACCGATTGATTCTCAGCTGCGCTGACGGTCGTTCTGTCAGGCCGGCCGGGCGGACCGGTGCTGTTTGGCAAGTTCGACGTAGACCGCGGCGTTGAGCCCGTTGCGGTTCACTTCGTCCTCGCTCAGTTCACGACGGATCTTCGCGGGCACACCAGCCACCAGCGAACGCGGCGGAACCTGCATACCCTCTGTGACAAGCGCGCCGGCCGCGACGAGACACCCTTCTCCGACAACGGCCCCATTCATCACGACCGCGCCCATCCCGACGAGGCTGCCCGCGCCGATGGTGCATCCGTGCAGCACAGCATTGTGCCCGACACTGACGTCAGCGCCGACCGTGAGGGGAAAGCCCGGATCGACGTGCGCGACAACGCCGTCCTGCAGGTTGCTTCCCGCGCCGACCGTGATGTCCTCGAACTCCGCGCGCAGCACTGCGCCATACCAGATGCTGGCCGAAGCAGCGATGTTCACGCGGCCCACCAGCGTCGCCGTCGGGGCGATCCATGCCTCCGAATCGACCGACGGACTACCCCCCTCGAGTGCCCAGAACTGTCCAGTAGTGGTCTCATCGTTCGACGTTCCATCGTTCGACACTGTCGTCCTCCTCGGTGCTGCGGGTTGAATCACGACACTACGGGAGGCCACATTCAGGGTCGCTCGCACGTCGTCATCGTCGAATTCCAAATCCGCGCAGCGCAACTGGTATTGCTTGACCGGGACAAGACTTGGAGCTAGTATCGAACATACGTGCCCCTCCTTACCTTTGTGTGGGTAGCTTGACCTCGATTCCGCCGAGGTTGAGATAGATCATTGCTTTCAGCGATGCGGCAGAATGGTGGCCGTAGCCTCGGGCGTTGATCAGC